>VFQS010001373.1_pt1 | contig 22555 bp, 18 predicted proteins | sample 3512361 | NCBI WGS metagenome assembly VFQS01 (sample SAMN10412375, study PRJNA504923) | tailings metagenome | isolation source: Relicate 1 Philex TSF3 active mining | place: Philippines
GCAATCTCCAAGACGATGGTTACAAGTTTTTCAATTGCGGCTCGAAGCAGTCCAGCAAGTCTGAAGGCGCTTGAGGGGCTTTATTTGAAATGTATTGTCGAACAAAATCAAATGTCTCCACGACCTGCCTGAATCAACAACTCCACAAACCGCAATGACAAGGGTGAATGCTTCATCTCTTTCAGTAACGTAATGCCAACGGCTCTGCGCACTCGCGCTTGTGGCAGTGGTAAAACGGCAAGCCCCTCACCTGACTCACCCGCCAACATCGATTCACTCATCAAGGAAACCAAATCGGTTTCACGTAAAATTTGTCGCATTTGTCCGGCAGCATTGCTCACCTCTAGAGCAATGCGTGGGGCAGGCAATCCGGCTTGTGCCAAGCGTGCTTCCACATGGCGGCGCGCCATCACATCGGGTCCCGGCAACATCCATTGCACCTCAGTTAAATCGGCCAATTTCACACGCTTGCCGCTTTGCAGTGGATGCCCCTCTCGTGTCACCATGCACAAATCGTCTTGCATCAACTCGATGGTTTGCAAGTCATCAGGCACGACACTGGGCAATGAACTTAAGGTCATGTCCAACTCTCCTTGCCGAAGCAGTCGCCACAGCTCATCATTCAAATGCACGGAAGCACGGACTGTGGCAGCAGGGCGTTGTTGATGCAGCTGAACGAAGGCGGGCACAAACAGCTTTTGCGCATAGAGAGGCGACACCCCCACCCGCAGCAAGCCCAAAGCACCCAAGTGCATGTCTGTGGCTTCTTTCACCGCGTCTCGCAACACGCCTCGCAAAACACTGGTGCGCTGGCGAAACTGCTCAGCCACTTTGGTGGGCACCATGCCCTTAACGCTTCGCTCAAATAACTCAAAGCCCAGAGATTTTTCCAAGCGCTGAAGGGCTTTGGTCACGGCGGGTTGAGAGATGCCCAAGCGCTGAGCAGCTTTGCGCACCTGCCCCTCCTCCACCACGGCCAAAAAATAGTCAATGTCGTCTAACTGAATGCCCATATTTTTGCCTTTTATTGAATAACCAAAAGTTATCAAGATAGCTCATTCGATTATCCAACAGATTGAAGAGGATTCCTATACTGAGTCTCGTTCTCACTGGAGAAGACATGAACTTTGGCATTTACACCGCACGCAGTGCCCTGCACTGGCCTGACAAACCCGCTGTCATTTTTCGCGATCAGCGCTTGAGTTTCAGAGAATTGGAAGCACAGTCCAACCAAATGGCCCATGCACTTCAAGCCTTGGGTTTGAAGAAAGGTGATCGCGTGGCCATTGTCTCGCCCAACCGTCCCGACATCGTGGTGGCCGAATGCGCGTTTTACAAACTCGGCTTGGTCAAAGTGGCACTGAACTCTCGCCTGTCGGCCCAAGAGCTGGAAGACGCACTGACCAATGCAGAGCCTATAGCGTGTCTGGTTGCACCCACGCACCGCGCCATGGTTCAAGGCATGCGTCAACGACTGACCAGCTTGCAACATGCCATTGCATGGGATTGCACGCCCGTAGATCAAGCAGAGGGATGGCTTGATGCCCAAGCCCTGCTGGCCAAAGCCTCTACTGAACACATTCACATCAATCTCACTCCAGACGATTTGGCGGTATTGCATTACACCTCGGGTTCAACCGGCAAGCTCAAAGCTGCAATGCAAACCATGGGCAACCGCATGACCTCACTGCGCAAGGTCATCATGGGACGCATGCAGAGCAACGGCGACGATGTGATGCTTTTGGTCGGGCCCATCACGCACGCCAGTGGTATGTTCATTCAAGCCTTGTTGTACCAAGGTGTGAGTATTTTGTTACTGGACCGATTTCATCCAGCAGAGCTGTTGCAAGCCATCGAGAAGCACCGCGTTACCATGACCTTCATGGTGCCCGCCATGATCCATGCTCTGCTGGCCGAACCCAGCTTGAAATCGCGTGACCTCTCTAGTCTTCGCTTATTGAGTTACGGCGCGGCCCCCATGTCACCGGCTCGCATTCGCGAAGCTTGGGAAGCATTTGGTCCTGTTCTGGCACAAGGTTATGGCGCTGGCGAAACCACGGGTGGCGTGATTAGCCTGTCGATTGCCGACCATGCGCGTGCCATCCGCGGCGAGAAGCCAGAATTGCTGTCTTCGTGTGGCCGCGTCACTTGCGAGTCTGAAGTTGAGGTGCTGGACGATCACGGACATCCCGTGCAAGGCGAAGCCATTGGCGAGATTTGCGTGCGTGGCCCTGATGTGTTTGCAGGCTATTGGCGCGCACCCGACTTGAGTGCAGCCGCCATCGATTCACAAGGTTGGCTCCGAACAGGCGATCTGGCGCGCATTGACAACGAGGGTTACATCTACATTGTCGATCGACGCAAAGAGATGTTGGTTTCGGGTGGCTTCAATGTCTACCCCAGTGAAATTGAAGCGGTGTTGTCACAACACCCTGCCATTTACGAAGTGTGTGTCATTGGTGTTCCCGATGATCGCTGGGGTGAAGTGGTCAAGGCGGTGGTCGTACTGCGCCAAGGTGCACAAGTTCAAGCGCAAGACATCATTGATTTTTGCAAAGAACGTTTGGCCGATTTCAAAAAACCACGCTCAGTGGACTTTGTGAATGAACTTCCAAAAAACAGCAACGGCAAACTCTCACGCAAAGAAGTGCGTGAAAGGTATTGGCAAGGTCGAGACAGAAAGGTCAATTGAGCATGAACACCACCACAACATCGAACGCTTTTGAAGGCTCGGACAAAGCTCGCGACTTCATCGCTCGTCTTGATGAATTCATTCAGGAAGAACTTCACCCAATGGCGCGCGAGCATGGGATTGACCATGACCATTCACCCTCTAAAGAATTGCTGCAACATGTATGGAAACGCTCGCAAGTCAAAGGTTTCTACGGCATGACTTTGCCCGAACCCATGGGCGGTGCAGGTTTTTCCGTACACGACCATGCGTTGGTGAAAGAATTCATTTATGCCAGCGGCACGCCCTTTGCACCCCATGTGTTGGGTGAACTGACCGGCCCACCTAGACTGGGCGCCTTGGTACGCCAAGCCACGCCTGAACAGATGCAGCGCTTCATCTTGCCTGTCGCGCGCGCAGAAAAAGCCGTCTGCTTTGCCATCACTGAACCCGACGCAGGATCTGATGCGGGGGCATTGCAAACTTCAGCCGTGCAACAAGGTGACAACTTTGTTTTGAATGGCACCAAAAAGTTCATCTCAGGCTCGCCCTTCTGTGACTTTGCAGTCATCATTGCCTCGACCAGCGAGGATCCTGCGGTGCGCGAGACCACCGCTTTCTTTGTAGAACGGGACCGACCAGGCTTTTCGATTGAAGCTGGCTACAAAACCATGGCAGGTCAATCGCACACGGCCAACATTGTGTTGAAAGATTGCGTCATACCCACCAGCAATCAAATTGGCGAGCGTGGCAAAGGCTTAGGTTTGGCCTTGGGCCGCATCACTGTCAACCGCTTATTGCACTGCCCTGCCATGTTGGGCTTGGCACAGTTGGCTTTGCAAGACAGTTTGGACTATGCACGACAGCGGCAACAGTTTGGCAAACCCATTGGCGCGTTTCAAGCCATTCAACACATGTTGGCTGACATGGCCACAGAATTGGCCGCAGCACGTGCGCTGATGCTGTCGGTGGCACGTAGCCTTGACCTGGGTATGGATGCCCGCGCACAGGCATCTATGGCCAAGTTGTATTGCTCTGAAACGGCCTTCCGCATTGCAGACCGTGCCGTTCAAATTCATGGCGGTGAAGGCATTGTGCAGGGCCGTCGCGTTGAGTTTTTATTCCGCATGCTTCGCATGTACCGCATCCTCACGGGCACTAGCGAAATTCAACGCAACACCATTGCGAAAGAACTTCTGCAAGCGACTGACCGTTAAGACCCCACATAAAACTCGGAGACAAAAATGAATTCACTGAAAAACATTGTGCGCACATTGTTATTGGTGTTGACTTGCTGCGCCTGCAATGCTCAAGCGCAAGACTACCCCAGCCGCCCCATCCGTTGGGTGGTTCCCTACTTGGCCGGCACGGCACCCGATAACACCGTGCGCGTAGTGGCCGACGCCATGAGTGGCATTCTGAAGCAGCCCGTGATCGTTGACAACAAGCCAGGTGCAGCCGGCAACTTAGGCGCTCAATTGGTTGCTCGTGCACCTGCAGATGGCTATACCTGGATCTATTCGGCCACGCCCATGGCTGCCAACATGCGAATGTACAAAAAGCCAGGCTTCGATGTGATGAAGGACTTTACGCATGTGGGCCGCATTGCCGTCTCCGATTTGACCGTCGTGGTGAGTCCAGATTCTGGCATCAAGACTGTGAAAGAATTGGTAGAACGCACACGTAAAGAGCCTGGCAAGCTGAGTTACGCCTCTGGCGGCGTAGGCTCACCAGCCCACATGGGTGCTGAGTTGATGCTGAGCATGGGCAACGGCAGCGCGCTGCACGTGCCCTACAAAGGCGCATCCGAATCATCCACAGCCGTCATTGGCAAACAAGTCGACTTTGCTTTGGCCATTAGCTCAGTGGCCATCCCACACATCACGGCGGGTCGTTTGCAAGCCTTGGCTGTGACAGGGTCGCAACGCAACAGCCGACAACCCAACACGCCCACCTTGGCGGAATCTGGATGGCCGGGATTGCATCTAAACTCCTTTGGAGGACTGTCTGTCCCAGTTGCGACGCCTACGCCGATTGTGAAACGTTTGTCAGAAGCCCTCACACACGCTTTGAACCTGCCTGAGGTTCGCACCAAATTAGAAGCACAAGGGGGCATGGTGGCGCCCTCTACCTCTGAAGAGTATCGTGACGCCCTGCTTGCCGAGATTGGCATCACAGAGCGATTGATGAAATCGGCCAAACTTGAAGCCCAATGAGTTCACTGTACGATCCTGCGTTTTCAGGAAAACACCTGCGCGAGGTCTTGCGCAAGCGACCTGATCTGTGCGAGGCACCGCATTATCAAGACGGCTTGGTGGTAGTGCACGATCCAGGAGTACAGTTGGCATTTGAAGGGAATCACCCCGATGTGCCAGCACAGCTGGCAGCGCATGCAAAGCGAATGCGTCAACGCATCTACCGAGCAGGCGAGCGGGTGTACTGCGCAGTTGGATACGCCCTGGCCAATGTGATCATTGTTAAGGGTGATCAGGCCTTGGTGGTGGTGGACACAACGGAATCGCATCAAAGTGCCACGCAAATTTTGCAAGACTTCAAAGCCGCTGTACCAGAGTGCGCCAATTGGCCCATAGAGGCTTTGATTTACACCCACAACCACAGCGATCACATCAACGGCGCACGAGCATTTGTGGATGAAGAAGAATTGCGCACTGGCAAAGTTCAAATCATTGCGCACAGCTCCTTGATGAAGTCGATCAGTGACAATGCCTCCGTTGTGGCGCCCATTCTGGCCACGCGCAGCGCCTACTCTTTTGGTGCCTTGCTGCCACAAGGTCCTAAGGGCAGTGTGAGTGCGGGAATCGGTCCACGCATCATCAACAGTCGCGTTAGTTTTTTACCCCCCACCCGGACTTTTGACCATGAACTCGACATCACCTTGGCAGGTGTGCGTTTTGAATTCAGACATGCGCCCAGCGAGACTGACGACGAAATCATAGCTTGGTTACCGACTGAAAAAACTCTGCTCAGTGCTGAGGTCATTCAAGGCGAATGTTTGGCAAACGTCCACACCATCCGGGGGACCCGTTACCGTGACCCCCTCAAATGGGTCGACACCTTAGATGAAATACGAAGCAAGCATGCTGCTCAGCCTGTTGAATGGCTTGTTCCAGGGCATGGCCGCCCAGTAGTCGGCGCACAGGCCGTCTCAGAACTGCTGACGGCTTACCGCGATGCGATCGCCTTCATCCACGATCAAGCGGTACGCTTTATTAACCATGGTGCTACACCCGATGAATTAGCAGACTGGCTACCTGCCCTGCCCCCTCACTTGGCGCAACATGCTTGGCTGGGAGAATACTACGGCACTGTGAAGCACAGTGTTCGTCAAGTCTTTGCGGGATTGCTCGGTTGGTTCGACGGTGACCCAGCTACACTCGATCCGCTTTCCCCTCGAGAACGGGCTGAACGCTGGGTTCGACTGGCAGGGGGTCGAGAAGCCGTTCTGACAGAACTTAATAAGTCTGAGACACGCGCGCAGTCAACATCAACCGTCACGATGGCAGCACTTGATGAATACCGTTGGACAGCGGAATTGGCGGGCCAGTTATTGCGGCTGGATGCTAAGGACGAAAAAGCACTGAAATTCAAAGCAAATGCTCTACGTCAGCTGGGTTTTCACACGTTGAATACCAATTGGCGACATTGGTACCTCAGTTCAGCACTGGAACTTGAAGGGCGCTATGCGAAATTACCCTTCAAAGGCAACGGCTTGGCAGTGCGCGATATTTGGATGGCCGTAGAACCCAAGCAATTGCTTAGGAACTTGTGCGTGAGATTGAAAGCTGAAAGCTGCCTGTCGACTCACAAAACCCTGACCTTGGAATTGACAGACCGACAGTTGTTTGCAGCACTTGAAATCCGTCAGGGTGTTCTTCAAATCTCACTGAGCAGCAGTGTGATTGATGGCAATTCAACAACGCTTCACTTGCAGACCAATTGGTCTATCTGGGTACGACAAATGGCCTTGGGTTGGCCAGACATGAAGGCTCTTTTAGAACAGGGTGAAATACAGTTGTTGAAAGGTCAGTCCAAGGAACTGTTCGACTTTCTCGATTGTTTTGAATTGCCTCTAGAGTACATGCCACGTTTGGCAACGCGGTAGTGTCTGTTAAATACAAAAATCAGACTGGAAAGCGATCTCATCAATTGACGCATGAATCTCATGCCAATAATCTTTCACATCCAGTGCTGGCATAGAGAATTTTCAATGCTTGGTTGACATCATTCTTCAACGACAAGACCTCTTAGTTCAAAATTTCAGGACATTTGGCTTGATGTGAAACGACAGGCTGTATCCAAGATTGACCATTGATTTCTGTCTGAAATTCTTTCTGCCCAATAGTCATGAAATGTCAATGCCCTTCACTTCACGACCCTTCACGATCAGCAGGTAGCCGTGTTCTTTGTGCATCACCGAAAAATGATGGATGATGACACTCAAAGTGAGCAGCAATAACACGACCATTGAATTCTTCTGAGCATGGCGATGGTATGGCAGATTTTAGAAGGTAAATTTTGTCATTTTTCTTCTCAGCCAATTACCTTACTGAGGTTCGTGTCTTCGGTCATTGTAGATAATGAATTTTTTTAAACACTTGGCATTAAATGAACAGCAGACACTTGACCCAGAATGTTCTTGGCAATTGTGACGGCTCAAATTGGCGTTGGCATCTCAAGAGAAACATCGCCATGTCGCCGTTTCAAATTGCAGGTATCTTTGGCGCCTTGGGCATGCTAACGCTTCTGATTGGAGCCACCTTCTATTGGTTTGGTGCTCACTACATCTTGCTCTTTTCATTGCTTGAAATTGCGGCATTGTTGATCGCATTTTTCTACCATATCGTTCATGCCACAGACTATGAGACCTTGGTTTTGTCGGACAACTTTGTACACGTTGAACGCAAGCTAGGGTTTAGGACTCAGAAAATTCAAATGGTGAGGTATTTAACAAGAGTGGTCAGTGACAATCTCAATAGTGAACTGATTGAACTGCGACAAGGCCAAAATTTCACTTATTTTGGTCAATTCATTCACGCCAATTTACGACCTTTGTTGGCCAGGCAAATTTCTTCCCACCTGCAATTTTCTCAAACTGTCAATCAAGCGGTGGTGCCTGTCCAGTCCCTCTAGCCTCATACTGGTCGCTGCGAGTCCAAAGAACCGGACGGTGCCATCCACTGACCCCAAAACCGCATCCATTCGCACATTGCCAAACATTCGGCGTAAGTTGTGTTCGTAATTGGCCATATCAAGTTCAGGGTCCAATGCTACTTCCAACACCACATTCAGCGCTTGATAGAACAATTTTCGTTCTAAGGTGTTGTCGTTGTATTGCAAGAAGGCACCCACCAAATCTAGCGCAGCTTCTAATTGCTTCAAAGCCAAGTTGATCAGCAACTTCAGCTCAAGCACCGTGAGCTGTCCCCATGCTGTGTTCTCATCAAACTCAATGCCAATGAGGGTGGCAATGTCGGCGTATTCGTCAAGCTCATTGTTTTCCAAACGGTCAAGCAGTGCGGCCAATTGCTTGTTGCTTAAACGGTGCAAGTTCAGGATGTCTTCGCGAAACAACAAAGCTTTGTTGGTGTTATCCCAAATCAAATCTTCAACGGGATAAATTTCCGAATAGCCAGGCACCAAAATTCGACACGCTATAGCGCCCAGTTGATCGTGCACCGTGGTGTACACCTCTTTGCCCATGCCTTGCAAAACACCAAACAAGGTGGCGGCCTCGTCGACATTGGCAGTGGGGCCTTGGCCCGCGAAGTTCCACGCTACAAATTGGTAGTCGGGCTGAGCGCTGAAAAAGCGCCAAGACACAATGCCGCTTGAATCGATGAAGTGCTCCACAAAGTTGTAGGGTTCCGTGACCGCGTTGCTTTCAAAAGTAGGCGGAGGCAAATCGTTCAAGCCCTCAAAGCTTCGGCCTTGCAGGAGTTCTGTAAGGCTGCGCTCTAGCGCTACCTCTAGGCTGGGGTGAGCACCAAACGAAGCAAACACACCGCCCGTGCGGGGGTTCATGAGGGTGACGCACATCACGGGATAGATACCGCCCAGCGAAGCGTCCTTAACCAACACGGGAAAGCCTTGTTCTTCGAGACCTTGAATGCCTGCCATGATGCTGGGGAATTTTGCCAATACTTCAGGCGGTACATCTGGCAAGCAAATTTCGCCTTCCAGAATTTTTTTCTTGACTGCGCGCTCAAAGATTTCGGACAAACACTGCACTTGCGCTTCGGCCAGTGTGTTGCCCGCGCTCATGCCATTGCTCACAAATAAATTCTCAACCAAGTTTGTCGGGAAATAAACCACTTGCTGGTCTGATTGCCGAACAAATGGCAAGGAACAAACACCACGCGCGACATTGCCAGAATTGGTGTCTATGAGGTGCGAGCTTTTTAACTCACCATCAGGGTTGTAAATACTCAGGCAGTACGGGTCCAGTATTTCTTTGGGCAGCGCATCTTTCTTGCCCGGTTTGAACCATTTTTCGTTGGGATAATGCACAAACTCGGCATTGGCCAATTCTTCGCCCCAATAGGCACCCGCATAAAAATGGTTGTTGTTCAGACGCTCGATGTACTCACCCAAGGCAGAAGCAAGTGCACTTTCTTTGGTGGCACCTTTGCCATTGGTAAAGCACATGGGCGAATGGGCATCGCGAATGTGCAAGGACCACACATTGGGAATGATGTTGCGCCATGAGGCAATTTCAATCTTGATGCCCAGGCCTGCCAACACGCCCGACATGTTGGCAATGCTTTGTTCTAAGGGCAAGTCTTTGCCCAAGATAAAGGTGCTGCTTTGGGCATCCGGCTGCAGGCAGAGCAAGGCTTGTGCGTCTTCATCCAAGTTGGCCACTTCTTCAATGACAAACTGTGGGCCTTCTTGCACCACTTTTTTAACGGTACACCGCTCGATGGCATTCAAGATGCCGCGGCGGTCTACTTCTGAAATATCGGGTGGCAACTGCACCTGAATTTTAAAAATCTGCGCGTAGCGATTTTCCGGATCAACAATGTTGTTTTGTGAGAGGCGGATGTGCTCCGTGGAAATATTGCGGGTGTCGCAATATAACTTCACAAAATAAGCGGCGCACAAAGCAGAAGAGGCCAGGAAGTAGTCAAACGGACCTGGTGCTGAGCCATCGCCTTTGTAGCGAATAGGTTGGTCTGCGACGACAGTGAAGTCATCAAACTTGGCCTCTAGCCGCAGTTTGTCGAGAAAATTGACCTTGATTTCCATGAAGAGGGGGGCTGTCGCCACGCTAGCGCTTGTCTGAACATATGAAGAACAAGAGCGAGCTTTCGCCTCCACGCGAACCTTGAGTATAGGCAAAGGGGCCCTTTAAAACGAAGTAAAAGCCCATTTAATAAGCATGCTTACTATCTTGACAGCAATTAATAAGTACAGTTATTATTTCCTTTGTGGCCTCTTCAGGCCGGATCAACTGGCAATTTAGGAGCACCAGTATGCAGTTTTACAAAGATGGTTTCAGAGGCGGCAGCCCCGATATCAAGCAAGCAGCCCCCAACCGCCGAAACCGCGGTGCCAACGAGCCCATGCCGGAAAAAGTGGATGTGCTGATCTCTGGCACCGGCCCTGCAGGACTCTGCTTAGCCGCCCAACTGGCCCAGTTCCCTGACATTGAAACCATGATTGTGGAGCGCATGCCCGCCAACATCATCAAGGGCAAGGCCGACGGCATCAATACCCGCACCATGGAAATGTTCCAGGCCTTTGGCTTTGCCGACAAGGTGAAGCGCGAAACCTATTGGGTCAATCAGACCGCGTTCTGGATGCCCGACCCTGCCAACCCGGCGCACATCAAGCGCGTAGGACGCGTGCAAGACGTGGCCGATGACAGCTCGGAGATGCCCCACATCTTGATCAACCAAGCACGTTTGCACGAGTTGTTTTTAGAAGTGATGCAAAACTCGCCCTCTCGTTTGACGCCCGACTATGGCTGGGAAGTTTTAAGCTTGACCGTTGACCCCACAACCGAAGACCACCCCGTCACGGTGGTGCTGAAAGATTCAAGCGGCCTGAATTGGGGTGCGACCAAAACAGTCCGCGCCAACTACGTGGTGGGCTGCGACGGGGCACACTCGTCTGTGCGCAAAGCCATTGGCGGCGTGTTGCATGGCGATGCGGCGCACCAAGCTTGGGGCGTGATGGACATCTTGGCCAACACCGATTTCCCCGATGTGCGCCAGAAGTGTTTGATTTCATCTGCTAACGAAGGCAATATTTTGGTCTTGCCACGCGAAGGTGGTTATGTGTTTCGCATGTATGTCGAACTGGACAAACTTCGTCCCGACGAAAAAGCGGCGCAGAAAAAATTCACCCAAGACGACATGATTGCTGCGGCCAACCGCATCATCAAGCCTTACTCACTGGACGTGAAAGAAGTGGTGTGGTGGTCTATTTATGACATTGGCCACAGCCTGACCGATAAGTTTGACGATGTGGGTGACGCCACCGATCGCAACCCCCACGTGTTTGTGGCCGGTGACGCGTGCCACACCCACTCGCCCAAAGCAGGCCAAGGCATGAACGTGTCGATGCAAGACACTTTCAACCTGGGATGGAAGCTGATTCATGTGTTGCAAGGTCGCGCCAATCCAAGCTTGCTGCGCAGCTATTCATTCGAACGTCTGACAGAGGCCAAGCGTTTGGTCGACACCGATCACAAGTGGTCGCGTGTGATGTCTGCACCCACCACACAAGCCGAACGTGATGGCACGGAAGAGCCACGCATCATTCGCCAATTCAAAGAAAACCTAGAGTTCACTGGCGGCACAGCAGTGAAGTACGACAAGTCCTATTTATTTGCCGACAGCCCGCACCAAGCGTTGGCCACCGGCGAGGAGATTGGTCGACGCTTTCATTCGGCCCCCGTGGTACGCGTATCCGATGCCAAGCAAATGCAATTGGGCCATGTGGCGGAGGCCGATGCACGTTGGCGCCTCTACGCTTTTGCAGGAAAGGCTGACACAGCCTCTGAAGGCTCCGCCATTCACAAATTGTCAGATTGGCTAGAAACACATCCCAACTCGCCTGTGGTGAAGCACACCCGCAAAGGGGAAGACATTGACGCTGTAATTGATTTCCGTGCAGTGTTCCAGCAAACCTTTGACCAATTGGCTTACGAAAAGATGCCTTCTTTGCTGAAACCAAAAACAGGCAAGCTGGGTTTGCAAGACTACGAAAAGGTATTCTGTGTGGACCACAAGGGATTGGGTGACATCTTTGACATGCGCGGCATCAACCGTGACAAAGGTTGCATGATTGTGGTGCGGCCTGACCAATACGTCGCAAACGTTTTGCCACTCGATGGGTATGACGAGCTTTCGGCTTACTTTGCCGGTATTCTCAGTTAACCCACTGCCGTTCACACGCTAAACTCTTCGGATGAACACATCACATCCGGAAGCGACTTCAGGGCCACCACAAGCCGTGAGTTTCTGGCAGGCTTTGAAGTTCTGGATCAAACTGGGCTTCATCAGCTTTGGTGGGCCTGCTGGCCAAATTGCCATCATGCACGAAGAGCTGGTGGTGCGCAGGCGCTGGCTGTCAGAAAAGCGCTTTTTGCATGCGCTCAATTACTGCATGGTCTTGCCTGGACCTGAGGCACAACAACTGGCCACTTACATCGGTTGGTTGATGCATAAAACGCGTGGCGGTATTGCGGCGGGTGCCTTATTTGTGTTGCCCTCACTGTTCATGCTGATCGGTTTATCCTGGCTCTACATTGCGTTTGGCCACGTCACATGGGTAGCCGGTTTGTTCTACGGCATCAAGCCTGCCGTCACAGCCATCGTGGTGCAAGCTGCACACCGCATGGGTTCAAGGGCAATGAAGAATAACTTTTTGATGGCCATTGCAGCTACAAGCTTTGTGGCCATCTTTGCACTGAACGTGCCCTTCCCTTTCATTGTCTTGGCAGCAGCAGTCATTGGCTTTATGGGGGGGCGTATTTCACCGGCGTCATACGCCACAAGTGGTGGACATGCTACTGCCCAAGCATCTCTGGGCCCAGCGTTGCTTGACGATGACACACCCACACCTGCCCATGCTGTCTTTACTGGGAAACGTTTGCTGAAGGTTTTATTGGCAGGTGCCGTTTTGTGGTGTGTCCCCATGGCTTTACTGTCTGTGCAATACGGCTGGGATCACACCCTCACACACATGAGTTGGTTCTTTACCAAAGCCGCACTGCTTACATTTGGCGGCGCTTATGCTGTGTTGCCCTATGTGTACCAAGGCGCTGTAGAACAGTTTGGTTGGGTCACTGCCACGCAAATGATGGATGGCTTGGCCTTGGGCGAAACCACCCCGGGGCCGCTCATTATGGTGGTGGCCTATGTTGGCTTCGTAGGCGGCTACGTCAAAGCTGTGTTGGGGCCTGACAGTTTGTTTTTAGCAGGCTCATTGGCAGCCACAGTGGTCACTTGGTTCACGTTTTTGCCTTCCTTCATTTTTATCTTGGCAGGTGGCCCATTTGTTGAGAGCACTCACAACGATTTGAAATTCACAGCACCACTCACTGCCATCACAGCGGCAGTGGTGGGGGTCATTTTGAATTTGGCCGTGTTCTTTGGGTACCACACACTTTGGCCAAAGGGCTTTGGCGATGCGATGGATGTGCCATCTGCGCTCATTGCGTTGGGCGCTGCCATTGCCTTATTTAAATACAAGCGCAATGTGATGCATGTGATTGCCGTGTGCGGTTTGCTAGGCATTTGCTTGCAATAAGCGCTGAACAAACACACAGTCTCTTTACAAAAAAAAACTTAATCCTGTAAATTCTGACCAATCTAGTCAGAATAGTTATTGGGAAGCTCTATGCAAATGTGGCAAATGCAAGAAGCGAAAGCGCGCCTGTCTGAAGACGTCAAATGTGCAGAAACCATCGGACCCCAAAGCATCACAGTGCACGGCCAGCCGGTAGCAGTGGTCATTTCCCATGCCATGTACGAGAAATTGACGGGCAATGAACAGTCACTGGTCAAATTCATGCGCTCTTCACCCTTGTATGCCATGGAAGATGTGCCCCTTGAAAGAGACAAAAGCCTCACACGCAAGGTGTCGCTTTGAGCTACTTAATTGATACCAACGTCCTGTCTGAACTGCGCCGCAAAACACCCGATACCAATGTTGTGAAATGGGTCAACAGCAGGCCTGCCACATCCTTGTATTTGAGCGTGCTAACTTTGGGCGAGTTGCGCAAAGGCATCGACAGTTTGGCCGATACAAAACGCAGACTGAAACTGGTGGACTGGCTCGAAACCGAATTGCCATTGTTTTTTGCCGGAAGAATTCTCGACATTGACCAAGGTGTTGCAGATCACTGGGGGCGTTTATTGGCAGTTGCCGGCAGGACGCTGCCAGCCGTTGAAAGTCTGTTGGGCGCTACCGCTGCACATCACGGTTTAACCATGGTGACACGCAATAGCAAAGATTTTGATAACCTAGGGCTAGAAGTCCTTAACCCCTGGAACGATTGAACAAGCATGACCAAAGAATTTGACATCGTGGTGCACGGCGCCACTGGCTTTACAGGCCGCCTCATCGCTGAGTATTTGTTAACTCGCGCCGACACCGGCCTCACATGGGCCATGGGTGGCCGCAGCCTCGACAAACTGCAATCCGTACGCGACGAAATTGGCGCACCCGCTTCCACGCCTTTGGTGGTGATTGAAAGCAGCGACGAAGCGTCCTTGAAATCGCTCATGTCTCGCACTCGCTTGGTCATTTCTGCCGTAGGCCCCTATCAACTGTACGGCAACGAATTGGTCAAAGCCTGCGCCGAATCGGGCGTCGACTATGTCGACTTATGCGGCGAGCCCGCATGGATGCGCCACATGATTGACCAACACCAAGCGGCTGCCGAAAAAAGTGGCGCTCGATTGGTTTTCTCGTGCGGCTTCGACTCCAGCCCCTTCGACTTGGGCGTGTTCATGGCGCAAGACGAAATGACCAAACGCTTCGGCAAGCCTGCACCTCGCGTCCGCGGTCGCGTACGCAAAATGAAGGGCACTTTCTCTGGCGGTACCGCAGCCAGCTTCAAGGCCACCATGGCGGCTGCGGCCACACAGCCTGGCGTCATTGATTTGCTCAAAAATCCCTTCTCCCTCACACCGGGTTTTGAGGGTCCTAAACAGCCTACTGGCCACAAGCCCATGCTTGACGAGGTGATGGGCGTTTGGGTTGCGCCTTTCATCATGGCCACCATCAACACCCGCAATGTGCACCGCTCGAACTTTTTATTGAACCATGTGTGGGGCTCTGATTTTGTGTACGACGAAATGATCGTGACCGGACCTGGTGAAAAAGGCGAAGCCATTGCCAACGCCATTGCGCAAGACAAGAGCATGAGCGAAGACAAACTCAAACCCGGTGAAGGCCCGTCCAAGGCCGAGCGCGAAGCAGGCAGCTACGATCTGTTGTTCATTGCCACCAACGAGCAAGGCCAGTCCGTGAAAGTGGGTGTGAAGGGTGACCGCGATCCAGGCTACGGCAGCACGTCCAAAATGATTGCCGAAGCCGCCATCTGCTTGTTGAAAGATGCCTCAAGCACTCGGGGTGGTTTCTGGACCCCTGCTTCAGCCATGGGCCACGCGCTCATTGCTCGATTGCAGTCGCATGCAGGCCTCACGTTCAGCGTGGAATAAAGCGAGGGTGAGAGGTGCGCGTGCTAAGTTCACGCGCATTCTTTCAAGGATGCAGTTCTAGCGCGGCAGGCAAATAGCCTTTCAAACTGTGCACGCCATTGGCAAACAAAATGGCATTGACCGTGGCTTGCGCCGTTGCTTCAGCAGCCATGACGGTGAGCAGCATCATGTCTGCGGGCGTTGTTTCTGCACAGGTGGCCATGGCAAACAAGGTGTCGCCATCCAAAGTGGTGTGAGCGGGCCTTATGCTTCTAGCAAAACCATCGTGCGCACTCATGGCCAAACGCTTGGCCTGCGCTTTGTTCAAAGTGGCATTGGTGGCCACCACGCCAATGGTGGTGTTGGTGCCAGGCATAGGTGCAGCCGCAGTTTGACCCGCCAGTAAGGCCTGTTGTGTGTTCAAAAGTTTGGTGCCATCAGCGGTGCGCGCCCCTGCCAACACTTGGCCTGTTAAAGGATCGATCACGTCGCCCACGGCATTGCAAGCCACCATGGCGCCCACTTGCCAGGGCCCCACTCGCACCAAGGCATGGCCTATGCCGCCTTTCATGGCGCGGTTGAGGCCAAACAACTTACCCACCACTGCACCTGCGCCCGCCCCCACATTGCCAGACAGGGGCGGCACCATAGACCGCAGGGCGGTGGCCGACAAGGGCTTTTGATACAGCGCTTCTTCACAAGCGGCATAGCCTGCAGCGGCGTCAGGCCTAATTTTGGGATTGTCGCCCTCGCGCACCATGGGCAAATCAAACAACACAGCAGCAGGAACGATAGGCACACAACCATGACCTGTTTGAAAGCCCATGTTGTGCTCGTCTAACCAGCGCATCACACCACTGGCCGCATCCAAACCAAAGGCACTCCCCCCTGACAACAACACGGCATGGACCTTGTCGACCAAATTGCCAGGGTCTAGCAAATCGGTTTCGCGTGTACCGGGGGCCGCACCTCGGACGTCAACTCCGCCCACGGCACCCTGCGGCGCAAGCACCACCGAACAGCCCGTGAGTCGTTGGTTAGATGTAAAGTGCCCAACATGCAAGCCCGCAATATCGGCAATGCTGCCGTAATGCGGATTGGCTCGTTCACTCAATCGGGTGATTACAATGTTCTGAGATGACATTTGAACGCCTTTTATCAATGTACCCATCCGTTTATGCCAAGATGGCCGACAGATCGCAAACCCTCAAGTTGCAAGGATAACGCGTGTCGTCATTTGTGCTCCAACGCCTGCTCAGTTTTTTCGTCACATTGGCCGTCACCTCGGCGGTTGTGTTCGGGGTGCTGGAATGGTTACCGGGCAATGCAGCACAAGTGATTCTGGGAGAAACAGCCACGCCCGAGTCCTTGGCGGCCATGGAGGAAAAGCTGGGGCTTAACCAACCAGCTCTCACGCGTTATTTGGAATGGACGGGCGGTTTGTTGCAAGGCCAATCAGGCATGAGCATTTCTTACGACACGCCCACTGCCGCGCTCATGCTTGAGCGCATGCATGTCACGCTGCCATTGGCAGTGATGGCCATGAGCATCACCATATTGATGGCCCTGTGCCTAGGGCTCTACGCAGCTTCCAAACAAAACACCGCCGGTGATCTGGGCGTGATGACGCTTAGTCAAATGGGTTTGGCCTTGCCTAATTTTTGGCTGGCTATTTTGCTGATCTTGCTGTTTGCCGTTCAACTGCAATGGGTGAGTGCTGGCGGCTTTCCAGGTTGGACTGAAGAAGATGGCGGCGGCTTGTTGGCGGGAATCACTGCGCTCGTTTTGCCCGCTTTGGCATTGGCCGCTGTGCAGACGGCCATTCTCACCCGCGTTACGCGCTCGGCCGTGATTGAAGCCATGTCCGAAGACTACGTGCGCACAGCAAGGGCCAAAGGCTTGTCCAAACAACAAGTACTGTGGGGCCATGTCCTGCGCAATGCCATGATTCCTGTGGTCACTGTGATGGGCTTGCAATTTGGCAACCTTATTACCAGCGCCATCGTGATTGAGAATGTCTTTGTGCTGCCAGGGATTGGCCGCTTGATTTTTCAAGCCATTGCCAACCGCGATTTGATCGTGGTACGCGATGTCGTCATGCTTTTGTCGGCCATGGTCATTTTGATCAATTTTTTAATTGACCTGCTCTACGCGTGGATCGACCCACGCTTGAAATCGGGTGGAGCTTCAACATGAAGCGCGCTTTGAAACATCCAAGTTTTGTAGCCGGCACGATATTGGTGACGCTGCTGGTGCTCAGCGCCATCACGTCCTTGTTTTGGTCACCCTACCCAGTGGGTGACATTGATATTCCAAACAAGCTGGCCAAAGCCAGTGCACAGCATTGGTTTGGCACCGACAGCCTGGGCCGTGACATTGCGTCGCTGTTGTTGGTGGGCAGCCAAAACTCTTTGCTGGTGGGCTTCATAGCGGTGGGCATTGGTTTGGGATTGGGTGTGCCGCTGGGACTATGGGCCTCAGCCAAACGTGGCTGGACGGAAGAAGTCGTGATGCGCACAGCAGACTTTACGTTTGCTTTTCCTGCCTTGCTGTCTGCCATTTTGCTCACTTCCATTTACGGACCTGGGTTGGTGGTCAGCATCACAGCCATTGGCATTTTCAATATTCCAGTGTTTGCACGCATCACGCGCGGTGCTGCCAATGCAGTGTGGTCGCGAGATTACACCTTGGCCGCCAGAGCAGCAGGCAAAACCAAATGGGCCATCACCTGGGAGCATGTGCTGCCCAATGTGGCCAGCGTTCTCATTGTGCAAGCCACCGTGCAATTTGCCATCGCCATTTTGGCCGAAGCCGCCTTGTCGTATTTGGGTCTAGGAACCCAGCCGCCTAACCCCAGTTGGGGCCGCATGCTGAACGAAGCGCAATCGCAAATGTTCCAAGCACCCATGTTGGCGGTCTATCCAGGCGTAGCCATTGCTTTAGCGGTTTTGGGACTCAACCTGATGGGCGATGGACTTCGCGACTTGCTCGATCCCCGTTTGTCGAGGACGCGGTAAGCACGTCGTATGAATATGTCTAGCCACACCCAACCCTTGCTGTCTGTTCGCGATTTGCGCGTGTCATTGCAAACTTCACACGGCTTCGTAGAAGCATTAAGGGGTGTCACTTTTGAAATGCAACGCGGCGACACCTTAGGGTTGATCGGTGAGAGTGGCTGCGGCAAATCACTCACCGCTTTGGCGGTGATGGGATTGCTGCCCGAACGCGCGCAAGTGTCCGGCACCATCGAATTGAACGGCGCCGATCTGACGCAGTTGAACGAAGCCGATTTTTGCAACATTCGCGGCGCCCGCATGGCCATGATTTTTCAAGAGCCCATGACGGCGCTCAACCCTTTGCATCCCATTTGGAAACAAATTGCCGAGCCACTGCAGTTGCACCAAGGCATTGATCAGAAGACCGCCAAGGCGCGTGCCCTTGAATTGTTAGAGCGTGTGCAATTGCCACGCGCCAAAGAGCGGCTCGACGCTTACCCGCACCAACTCTCGGGCGGCCAGCGGCAACGCGTGATGATTTCCATTGCGCTCGCATGCCAACCCGATCTCTTGATTGCCGACGAACCCACCACAGCACTGGATGTCACAGTACAAAAAGAGGTCTTGAATTTGATTCGCCAACTGGTGGCGGAAGACGGCATGGGCTTGCTCTTGATCAGCCATGACTTGGGACTCATGCGTGATCAAGTGGATCGTGTCATGGTGATGTACGGCGGTGCGGTGGTTGAAAGCGCCAGCACGGAGGCTCTGTTTGAAAAACGTGCGCATCCCTACACGCAAGGTCTGTTTGCAGCACGTCCGCAGCTGGGCTTAAAACGCGGTACAAGGCTTCAAACCATTCTTGGCAATGTGCCTGATATTTTCAATTGGCCGCAAGGCTGTGCATTTGCAGACCGTTGCCCTTATGTGCAAACCAACTGCCGCCAGTCAGTGCCGCAGCTTGAACAGGTCACCAACACAACGCAAGCAGAAGGTTTGCCCACTTCGGCTGAACACTGGGTGCGCTGCCCCCAATGGCAACACTTGGAGGTGGCTGCATGAGCCACGCGTCATCTGTGTTGTTAGATGTTCAACACGTCAGCCAACAATATGCCTTGCCCAAGCCTTCTTTGTTTGACAAAGCGGGCCACATTCAAGCCCTGAACGATGTGAGTTTTCAACTCAAAGCTGGCCAAAGTTTGGGCATTGTGGGCGAGTCGGGTTCTGGCAAATCGACGTTGGCACGTTTGGTCATGGCCTTGGAAAAACCAACGCAGGGCAAGGTGGTGTTCAAAGGTCAAAACTTGAACGCATTGGATGCCGATCAATTGCGCGCTGCGCGCAGTGATTTTCAAATGGTCTTTCAAGACCCCTATGGCTCGCTCGATCCACGCCAAAAGGTTTTGCGCATTGTGACTGAGCCGCTGCACAGCACCTTGCACAGTGGCTCAGGTAAATCACTGGACCCTCAAGATTTGAAAGACCGAGCGGCCCAAGCACTGACCGAGGTGGGTTTGCGTGCCTCGGACCTTGACAAATATCCCCATGAATTTTCAGGTGGCCAACGGCAACGCATTGCCATTGCGCGGGCTTTGATCACACGCCCGTCCTTGATCGTGGCCGACGAACCTGTCAGTGCTTTGGATGTGTCGGTGCAGGCCCAAGTGTTGAACCTCATGATGGACCTGCAAGACCGACTGGGTTTGAGCTACCTTTTTGTCAGCCACGATCTTGCAGTTGTCAACTTGATGTGCGACGATGTGATTGTTTTGCAGCACGGCAACGTGGTGGAAGCAGGCACGTCAGAAGCCATTTTTCAAAACGCGCAGCATCCCTACACCCAAGCATTGCTGGCAGCCATACCTGGCCGTGCCACTTGAACATTTCGACTTTCTGCCTAATTTTTGATGAAGGAGTTTTTTCATGTCACAAGCACCTCGTTCAACGCGTCGTCAACTGGGCCAATTGGGTCTGGCAGTGGTTGCAGCCACCAGCATGATGTTCGTCAATCCTGCTGCAATGGCGCAGTCCAAAAAAGACAGCGCTGTCATTGGCATGATTTTGGAACCCACCAGCTTAGATCCTACCTCCGCGCCAGCCGCAGCCATTGGCGAAGTAGTGCACTACAACATCTTAGAGGGCCTCACCAAAATCAATGTCGATGGCTCTGTCACGCCCTTGTTGGCCGAGAGCTGGACCATGGATGCCGACGGCAAAGCCTTTACCTTCAAACTGCGCAAGGGGGTCAAGTTTCAAGATGGCGCGGCCTTTGATTCTTCAGCTGTGAAGTTCAGCTTTGAACGCGCCAAAGCCGAAAAGAGCACCAACAAAGCCAAGGGTGCTGTGTTTAACAATATTTCGCACATCTCAACCCCCGATGCGCATACAGTGGTGTTGGTGCTCACCAACCCCGATGGCAACTTCTTGTTCCGCATGGGGGAGAACACCGCCGTTATCTTGCATCCTAACTCTGCAGACTCAGCTGCAACCAAGCCCATTGGCACGGGCCCCTACAAATTAGAAAACTGGGCCAAAGGCACAGCCGTCACCTTGACCAAATGGGATGGCTATCGCGATGCGGCCAATGTCAAGCTCAAGAAAGTCACGTTCCGTTTCATCAACGATTCATCGGCACAAGTAGCGGCCTTGCTGGCTGGCGACATCGATGGCATGCCGCGCTTCCAATCGCCTCAAAGCCTGAAGCAATTCCAAACCGACAAACGTTTTACGGTCGAGTTGGGCAGCACGGCCGGCAAGGGCATCATGACCATCAACAACAAAAAGAAACCGTTTGACGACGTGCGCGTGCGTCGTGCTTTGTCACACGCCATCGACAAAAAGGCCTTCATTGATGGTGTGTTCGAAGGCTTGGCCAAACCCATTGGCAGCCACATGGCGCCCACCGATGCGGGTTATGTCGACCTCACAGGCCAATATGCTTTTGATCCAGAAAAAGCCAAAGCCTTGTTGAAAGAAGCTGGCGTTCAAACACCTTTGAATGTGACCCTCACATTACCGCCGCCCCCCTACGCCCGCAAAGGTGGCGAAATCTTGGCCGCACAACTGGCCAAGGTGGGCATCGTGGCCAAAATTGAAAACGTCGAATGGGCACAGTGGCTCGGCGGCACCTTCAAAGGCAACTTTGACCTCACTGTCATCAACCACGTCGAGCCACTCGATTACATGGCCTATGCCAACCCCAATTACTACTGGGGCTACGACAGCAAGGCCTTCCGCGACTTGGCTGCCAAGCACTCGGCCACCACAGGCGCCAAAGACCGCACCAAGTTGTTTGGTGACATGCAACGCATGATTGCCAACGATGCTGTCAACGTCTTTTTGTTCAATGCAACCAACACAGCGGTTTACAAAAAAGGCTTAAAGGGTTTGTGGTCTAGCTCGCCTATTTTTGCCAATGACATGGCGGCTGTTTCCTGGAATTGATGCATGAAGATATTGGTGACGGGTGGCGCCGGCTACATTGGCAGCCACACCTGTGTTCAGTTGATCGAAAAAGGCTGGCAACCTGTCATCTTGGATTCTCTGGTCAATTCAAAGGCCAGTGTTCTTGACCGCATCGCGCACATCACCAAGCATCGCCCTCCCTTCATCGTGGGCGATGTACGTGATGCCAGCTTGCTTGAAAAAATCCTGGTTGACCACAAGATAGACGCTGTGATTCACTTCGCTGGCTTGAAGGCTGTCGGCGAGTCGGTGTCTCAACCCCTCCGCTATTACGACAACAATGTGCACGGCAGTGTGGTTCTGATGCAAGCCATGCAGAAGTGCGGCGTCAAAACATTGGTATTCAGCTCTTCGGCCACCGTCTATGGCAACTCCTCTGCGCCGCCATGGAACGAGCAGGTCCCTACCTCCCCCGCCAATCCCTATGGCAGAAGCAAGCTCATGGTCGATCAAATCATGGCCGATTTGACGTTAGCAGATCCTACGTGTTCAATGACTTCATTGCGCTATTTCAATCCGGTGGGCGCGCATCCCAGCGGACAAATGGGCGAAGACCCGCAAGGCATTCCCAACAACCTCATGCCCTTCTTGTCTCAAGTAGCCGTAGGGCGACGTGAGTCCTTGCACATTTATGGCAATGACTACGACACCCCCGATGGCACAGGCGTTCGTGACTACATCCATGTCAGTGATTTGGCCAACGGTCACATTGCAGCTTTGGCTTACGCTCATGGTTGCGCAGGTCA
>VFQS010001374.1_pt1 | contig 22553 bp, 30 predicted proteins | sample 3512361 | NCBI WGS metagenome assembly VFQS01 (sample SAMN10412375, study PRJNA504923) | tailings metagenome | isolation source: Relicate 1 Philex TSF3 active mining | place: Philippines
TCGTCGGACTAGTTGTTGGCGCTGTCGTAGGACGTGCAGTAACTGTAATCGTCGGCACCTGAGTCGTCGGACTAGTTGTTGGCGCTGTCGTAGGACGTGCAGTAACTGTAATCGTCGGGGCCTCGGTCGTCGGTGCGGTAGTCGGTGGTGTGGTTGGACGTGCAGTCACCGTGATAGTGGGTGCTTCGGTAGTCGACGCAGTGGTAGGCGGCGTGGTCGGGCGCGCAGTAACTGTAATGGTAGGCGCTTCGGTAGTCGGCGCGGTAGTCGGCGCAGTGGTAGGCTGCGCTGTCACCGTAATGGTGGGAGCCTGCGTTGTAGGCGCAGTGGTAGGCGCAGTGGTGGGTTGCGCAGTCACCGTAATTGTCGGAGCCTGCGTTGTAGGCGCCGTAGTTGGAGCGGTCGTCGGCTGTGCTGTCACCGTAATGGTGGGAGCCTCAGTCGTCGGCGCAGTAGTCGGCGCAGTGGTGGGTAAGTTGCCTAGCCCAGTAACTGTAATCGTTGGCGCTTCCGTCGGCGCGGTTGTCGCCGTAGTTCCGCCGATACCAGTCACCGTAATGTTATCAGTCCCAGTACCGCCCGGCGTAGTATTCTCACCTGAGACAAAGATATTGTCAGAGCCTGTTAGCGCATTTGAAAGCGTATCCGTGGCTGCATTAGTAAGAAGAGTGCCTAAAGTATTTTGTGTTTGTTGAGCGGCGTTAACAAGGATTGAATCCAGAGCCTCATCAATCACGCGCGTATTCATACTGGAGAACACACCCGTGTCCTTCAGATCGCTAAACACCTTGTCAGAAATGTCGAGCAAGTCAGCGTCCAAGTCGTTTTGGTTTACACCGCCAACCAGTTGTTCGCCTTCAATCTCTGGCCTGTAAGTCAGGTAATCCCCGAGACCTGAAATCGCACCAGTGAGAGCAATATCTCTCAAGTTACCGCCCGCAATAAGACTGCCAGCCGCACTGCCGGCTGCGGTACCAACAGCAGATCCAATACGTGTCGCCTCGCGCGTGCCGTCAAGAATGAAGTTACCGCCTGCGCCAATACGTCCCACTTCCTGAGACTGGATAAGAGGACCAACAACCTGTGAGCCAAGTTCTCCAAGGCCAGCGGTTAGTGCGCCTGTGAGAGGGTCGCCACCCATAGCAGCGCTTGTAAGTCCTCCACGTAGCGCGGATAAGCCGACATCAGCCAAGAGAGACGCGGATGCGCCAGACAGGCCAGCGGCAGATGCAGCAGATGCAGCGGCGTTACTGATAGCCGTAAGGTTAGCTGCTGTGCTTGAGGCAAGAGCGGAGCTAGAGACAAGGCTGCCAGTGCCAGCAGCTCCCGCGCCAGCTCCAGCACCAGCCCCACCAGCAGCCGCAGCACCAGCCCCAGCGCCACCAGCGGCAGGCGCAGTAACAGCAGCAAGACCAGTTCCGACTGCAGCCATGACCACAGCCGCCTGAATAAGCGGCTTCAGGTCATTCATCACCCCGGACTTCTCGTTCGTATACACGTCCGAGTAGCCAGAGGTCATGTTCCCCTTGCCGTCAGAGTAAGAGCCGTACTCTTGCAGCGCCCAGTTTGCGTTGCCGCCTTGCTGCTGAGAGATCGCGTTGGCGGCTTCAGCTAAGCCCTTGGCTTCTGCCGCATTCGTTGCGGTGCCAATGACTTCGCCTGTATTGTTATCAACGAGGCGATATGTCTTCCCCGGGACTGGGACGAAGTTATAGTTCTCGTACTCTTGGTCGCCCTTGATGTTGAACACCGGAGCGTAATCATACGACTGCGGGATCAGGCCGAGGTTGCCCATGATCTGAGTGTTGATTCCCGGAATTAAGTCGTTACCAGCGGGATCATTCAAAGCTACGTAGCTGTCAGACAGGCCGGTTGCCTGCGCAGCGGTAAGCCCGCGCGCACGAGCGTCTTCAGCAGCCTTTTGATTGGCTTGGTATGTCTTCTGATACTCTGTGAGATCAAACGCCATCAGGCTGGCGATGTCAGCTTCAGAAAGGCCGGCAGCTCTCAGCTCGTCAATGTTGTAGCCGTTAGCCATCCTACGTTCCCTGATTAATAATCTGGTTGAACCGCATCGCCCACTCTCTCCAATCAGAGAACTGATATGGATCCGGTGCGCCAACCGACGCAATTCCGTTGAGCGACAATAACCCAGCCGACCAGTTTTGCCAATCATCATTAGGCATGAACTTCGCAATCGCCCCGTAGTACTCCAAGTCCGGGTACGAATAGTCCGCCCATTCCAGAAAAGTAGGGATGAAGCGAGGGTCCACCGTCATGACTGATAGCGCCCATCGCCGACTTCGATGTGAACGATGACCTGCCCCATCTGATAGTCGCCACCAACCGTGTTGCTCTCAAAGCGGAAGCGCAGTTCGCGGCGCTGGTCCTTGAAGAACACCTGCTGTTCATAGGGCTGCGTCGCCACAGCCGGGAAGATCTTCGGCAGGCTGACAACCTCAGGCGCGCGGGCGTTGATCCGACCTGTAACCTGAACCGTCATGTCACCCGACTGCACGAAGTCAGGCTCGATCATCTCGATGCGGATCGCCCGGCTCTTCGGCTCATCATTGGTGAGCAGCGAGATATCTCCCGTCTCGAAGAACGAACGCACCGCGTTGATGCTGCTGCCATCGATCTCGTCGACACCGTATTCGTGCTGCCAGATCTTATACGTCGTGGTGCCGGTATCCGTGATGCGGAAGTCGCCGTCCTGCGTGATGCGCGAGTCCCCAGCCTCTGTAATGCGCAGATCACCGTCAGGCGGTTCGATGGCCTGAATGCCAGACATCAGCGGAGATTGGTATACCTGCGCGTAGATGCCAGCCGAGCGCCCGCCATTAGGCAGCTCACAGTCATACCACGTATTCTCGCGGAAGTTATAGATGATAGCGTGCGTACATTCCGTCGCCTGACCACGCGGGTAGCACCACCAGATCTCACCGAAGCGCGGAACCTTCACGGCAAAGATCTTGTTCGCGGCTTGGAAGTTCAAACCATCAAAGAAGTAATTGATGTTCATGTTGTTTTCGACTTCGCGAACGACGCCGTTGTACATCAGGAATCGGTCAAGGCCGATCCAGAAGTAGATGCCATCATATTCAATTATGCTGTTCGTCGCCAATACCGACGTTGACGCTGTCACGGTATCGAAGCGGAAGACATCGTCGCCGCCCGTGTAAGTGCAGCGAATCAGGCTGTCGAGCGTCCAGAAGATGCCAGCAGGAGACTGGCCGCCACCGCGCAGGGGGAGCCCCTTAATGAGCTTCGAGCTGCTGATATACGCATCGCCAGCGTCACCAGTGCTGAAATTCGACGGGTCGTTCACGTCAGACCAGCGCACATAACCGTTCTTGCAGAGCAGGAAGAGATACGGGTGCAGAACCACGATGTTGCCGCAGGTCGTCAGCGTGTCGCCAGTGGCAGTATCAACCAAAGGCTGAAGCGGGGCGGTTCCGTAGATGTCGCCGTAATAGACAGGCTTTGCCACTCCCTGAGAGATGTCGTCTAGGGTCAGCGTCCCGTTTGCCAGCAGGATCGTCGAGCCACCAGCGGCATCGAACATGGCATCGAAGTTCCACTGATATTGGCTGTCCGCCGTGAACCCGAGAGGGGTGCGGTCAGACGGCGCGCTGGTATTGCCGAACTGGTCAATCGTAAAACGCTGAACGCCAGCCGAGTGGCCGACGTGCGTGTACACCAGATTGTTCTGAGCCTGCGTATAGAACTGACGGACTACGCCGCTGATGTAATTATTGATCTGGCGATAGCCGCCGATCTTGCGCGGCAGCCCGCGCTGAAACCGAACCCACTGTCCGTCAACGTAATAGTCGCCCTCGAATTTGGTGCCGTCCCGCTTGACGCCGGGCTTTGATCTAAGGTTGACGGGAATGATCATTATAGATTCCCTGTGTTAGTTGACGGGAATGCGCGAGAAACAGTCGATCCCCAGATTATACGAACTGCGCCGCCGCCGCCATTGCCGGGGCCATATAGACCAACGCTATCGGCTCCACCCCCGCCACCGCCATATGCTCCGCCAAAAGGACCGGATGGATTGTCTTGGTCTGCGCCACCGCCGCCACCAGATCCGCCACCGCCGCCAGTCACTACGTTATAGCTAACTTCATACCCAGCGGCTCCGCTTGAACCTTCACCCAAAATGCCCACGCCCCCGCCGCCTCCGCCGCCGCCAGCGTTTCCGTTATTACCGCCGCCTCCGCCGCCGCCTCCAGCTCCATTTTGACCGGCGTTTCCGCCATTACCAGAATAACCGCCGCCGCCTCCACCGCCAAAGCCACCTAATGACGAGCCACCATTTCCGCCGCCGTCACCAACATAAGTACCGCCAACACCACTAGCTCCGCCGCCGCCTGAAACTGTCCCGGAGCTTATAAAATAGCTTGCGCCACCTGATGGAGTGCCAGATGTTCCGCCAGCTCCTACTACTACCGTGTATGTCTGACCCGGGGTGACAGCGATATTGTTTTTCCAACCCAAGCCACCGCCGCCATTGCCCCCATAACCACCGCCTCCAACACACACCACGCATACGCTGGTCACATTCGCAGGGGCAGTCCAAGAATAGGATCCCGGAGTTGTATATGCCTGTTGGCCCGGAGAAACCGGGGCAAAGCTCCCGCCTCCAAAGCCAAACCCCCTTGCGCTTCCAGCTCCGCGAGTAATGATCGTCGGCATCAGATCACCCTTTAGTAACGTGCCTGCGATGCAAGAACGGTGAATGTAGCACTTCCAGTTTTGATTACCGTATATGTATAAATATCGATGCTGTTCACGTTGCCGGCGGATATTGCCGCACCACCTTGCCACTTAGTCGTAACTCCGCTGGTCGAGCCATCGACCTGAACAACATTGTTGTAATACGCGGTGGATCCATTCGTTGCCATGAAAACAACTGTAACCGCCTGCCCCGTAGACAGCGCCGTGTTCATCGTCGTCCCAGACGACCATGTCAGATTAACAGTCCAGTTTGCTGAAGCGTTGGTCGTGTAATAAAGAACTGACTGCGTTGATGGATAAAGCGCAATAGTTCCGGTGGCCGCAGTCGCGGAAACCGTAACGGGCTCAACAATGTTACGAGCGATCTCAGCGGGAACTGATGTAGAACCTGTGAAGGTCTGAGTCGCAGTGAACGTAGTCGCTGTGCCGGGAGCGACGTAATCAGTCCCCGCAGTGGCGGCGGTCAGAGCTGCTGCCGGGCCATTACCTTTAATAACCCCAGTAAGACCAAGAGCAGACAAAGACGTAATGTCGTTATTCGCACCAGCCTGCGCTGCATCCAAAGCGACCCTGCCCGATGCAGCATTAACGGCAGTGAAAACCGCTACACCAACAGAGGTCGCACCTAAGTTTGTCCGAGCCGTAGAAGAGGTTGTCGCGCCCGTGCCACCCTGAGAGATGGCGACCGGGAGGGCTAGAGACCCAGTCTGAGCCAGATAAACATCAGTGCCATCGCAGTACAGGATAACGCGAGCACCCTGTGTGATATCAACGGGAGTGCCGCCAGAAGTGGAAATCGATAGCGTGTACGCCCCTGAGGTCTGGTTTGATACCCAGTATTGCTGGATCGTGTTCGGAACCTGAATGACCATATTCGCGAGCAGCGTGCCCGTGAAGTTATAGGAGATGCGGTTCAGATTCGCGCCGCTCAGGATGTAGGGCGATGTTTCGCCGGTGAGATCAATCGATACGTAATCGAACAGATATTCAGGAGCCTGCCCGAAACCGACCGTGTAGAAGTCAGAGCCATCGCAAACCACAACGGCGCTATCTCCCGGGTTGTACGACATCGTCGCATCGCCGTTGATTGTTTCGCCGCCCGGCGTCGCAAGCGTAATCGCGCCGTTACCGCTGTTGCGAACCATGACGAACCAGTTATCGCCGCAGTCCACAGCAGACGGCAGGGTGAAGGTACCAGCGCCGCCCGTCCAGTTAATCACACCAGCACGATCAGGTAGGCCAATTGAATAGTTAACGGCGACGTTTGACACAGGCGCGGACTGATTCAGGGTATTGGCAATCGCCACAATCCCGTAGCCAGAGAGAGCGCCAGCCGTCGCGGAAGACGATCCAGCGCCGAACTGAACCGAGCGCCAAGACCCGGCAGCCGTCGTGTTGCTGGTCAGGTAAATCTGCCACGCAAGGCCCGGAGCGACCGAAACGATTGCGTTGCCAGCGTTGTCGTTGACCGTGAATGTGTACGATCCCACGTTGAAAAACAGAGCCGTCTGGCCGACGCTCACCTGATCTGCAGGCGGCATGGTGATGACCCTGCTTCCCGCATCCGGGGTAACGTCCATGATCTTGGCAACGACGTTTTCATTCGTCGCCATTTCAATGGGCCATGAGAGAGTGACGTTGGCGGTTAGCGCAATCGCACGGTAGGACGGCTCAGCCGAGTAGATGTTCGTGCCGCCGAAAGTCTGGACGAATGACACAGCTTAGTCCTCCCTGCGAATGAGGCCGCGATCAACGATCTGGCGCAGATCCTCACCGTTAATTGCCCCAATGGCGCGTTGATAAAACTGATCCCACGTTGAGATCATCTCTTCGTTTTTCAGGAATGGCTGCGCCTCGAGCAGCGAGCCATAGAGCAGCGCATCAGGTGCGTATTCCGTGAACCAGTTCGTCTGGTTGTTGTCATCGAGATAGACTGGCTGCTCATTGTACAGAATTTCGTACGGATAATCATCGTCCGGCGTGGGGACGATCAGCCAGTGCTGATAGTCGTAATCCGCGTAGAAGCGCGGCTCGTCCTCAGATGTCTGGTTCGGCCAGTAGTTCCGGCAGTATTCGTAGGAGCGCGTGAACAGCTCCTTGCGGGTATTATAGCCAGTGCCGACTCCGACAAACATACTGACCGTTTCGCGCCACCGATCAGGCTTTGCGTAAACGGCAGTGCCGTTAATCATCGTAGAGCTGACGACGCTGATCGTCCCGACCACCTTGATATCGCGCTGCAAGCGGCGCTCAGCAAGGTTAACGAGGTTTGGAAGCTGCTCGTAAACAGTCGGGTCAGTCGCCAATGTAGCCCCGCGCTCGAGGTAAGCGCGGAGGTCATTAAGCAGACTGGTATATGTCATCGCCGTCGGCATAGGTGTAGCCTTACATCAATTCAGAAATTGCTGCAATCAAAGCAGTAACAGCGGCGATTGCCGCTGCCAGCTTAACCTTGACGTTGTTGAGTTTCGCCATAAGCGCGGGCTGAACCGGGAGTTTCTCCCCAATCACACCCTTGATATCCTTGAGCTTCATAGCGCTCTCCTTACTTGGCCTTAACCTTTAAGGCTTCTTGCCACGCCTCAACGACCAGTCGGTGCTTTGTCTTGCAGTCGCCAAAGGCTTCAATGATTCCCTTTTCCCACAACGCGCGCTCTGGGTCTAGCAGCGGCGCTGGCGGATCACTTAGGTTCTTGCACGGAAACGCCAGATTGGCGGGCGGTCCCGGGAGTGTCTGTATCACGGACGCTTTGCTTGAGCACCCCGATAAGACCATCAGGAGGGCTGGGACAATCAGCAGGAGGAGCAGGGATGCTCTTGTAGATCTCCTTGATGGTGTTCGTGCGCTCGACAGATGTGACTTCCGCTGCATTTCGCACCTCCTCGTATTCGGTCGCTTTGCTATCGATGACCTGCTGCATGGCGACGCGCTGCTTCTCAGCCTTCTCTAGCGCCTTCGCGTAGGCAGCATCACACTGCCAGTCCTTCACCTTGTAGCCACCAAGAAAGCCCACGATCAGGAGGCCGCCCATGATGTAAGGTGAAGGGATGCCAAACATTATAGCCACCCTGCGTATTTACGGGTTTTCTCAGCGCGGTCTGCGAGACCGTGCGTGCCGCCATTAATGCGCTTAGTAAGCTGCAGAATCGCGGCATCGGTAATACCCTGATCGCAGATCGACCAGAGCTTATTCTTGTCGAAGAACCACAGAGCGCTCTCAAATGCTAGATCTGTCGCCACCAGATCGGGGTTGCTCATGATGTCTGGGCGATTGATGTAGTTCGCAAACGCTTGGTAGTTGTCACGGCCAGTCAATTGGAGGGCACCCCTTCCCTTGAAAGCGATCCCGTCGCCCGAGCTTTCCGGGCCGTTCCCCATGCGGTTGCCATAAACGCGGTTTGCGATCTTGGCGGGCTGCCGCGCATATGCGTTGGCAAGCGCGTCAGTCGGGAAATACTTACGGAAGATGTTCCGCAGACCCTGTGCAGAATAGTTCAGGTTCTCGCTGAACGCTTTGAAGCCGCCGCTTTCATGCGCAGTTTGAGCAAAGAAATGCGCAGCGCGATTAGGTGATAGCTTATAGTAAGCGGCAGCCGCTTTAAGCGTGCCCGGACCGAACGCACCATCAGCGGTTACTCCGATCTTCTTCTGAAGGTTAACGAGGCTCATTGGTTAGGGTTCCTCCAATCGGGGAAGTCGTTCTCATCGACCACGCCGTCACCGTTCGCATCCCAGCGCAGGTCATGCCGATGAAGCTCCCACGGCTCGACCACGCCGTCGCCGTCCAGATCGAGCGGGTCTTTCAGTTCTAGCTCAGGATCTTCCTTCTTGAAGAACGACTCAGCGGCGGGGGCTGCAGGGGCGGCGGGAGCGGGGGCCTCAACCTCAGGCTCAGGCTCAGGAGCGGGTGCTTCAGGCTCAGGCGCAGGCTCTTCAGGTTTGGGGTCGCGCGCATTGGCGTTAAGCGACAGACCGCCCAGCAAACCAACGAACGCGCCGATGATGGTCTGGAACGCGGGGTTGATCATCTCAAGCACGGCGTTGCTGTCCACCAGCTCATTCGGCATGAACAGGCCAACAACCAAAGCGAGAACAACCACGACGATAACCAGCGACAGCGTGGTAATCGCCATGCGGATCGTGAACTCGATAGTGTCCTCGATGCCGTCCTTCTTGCTCTCGAACTTATCAAAAAGGCTCATCAGTTATCCCTTTCGGCAAGCGGATTCGCCAACGTCTTGGTGATCCGCTCATCAACTTGTTTCTCAAGCTCCTTAATGCGACGCTGCTGATCAAGGTCTTGGGCTCGAAGCTCTTGTATAATAGCACGCTGAGATTGCAATGTCTCCCTCTCAGACACTTGCGTGCGAGCAGTGACCGCATCTACCGTCTGGCGCGCGCTCATGACGCTGCTACCAAGGCTTGAAGAGAGCGACGAGAGGTTGTCTGACAGATACTTCGTGGTCTCCAAGTTCATCTTGATCATGCGCTCGTTGCTGTCCTGCCGTTCCTTCATCTTGTTGAACTCGTCGCCCATAGACGCATAGGTCTCGGTGACTTCCTTCATCGTCAGGAACTGCTGGTAAACCTCGAAGCCAGCCCACAGGGAACCAGCAGCAGTAGACAGAGCAGTGAGAACGACAAATAGCTTGCCGCCAGTAAACTTAATCCCGCCAACCTCAATGGAAGTGCCTTCAGGCTTTTCATCTTCATCACTCATATTGCTCGTCCACCATGTCTTCCCAGAGGGCGTCTTGGCCTCTCATCATGCGGTATAGTGCCATATTCTGGTCAGGAATGCGACGGCCCTTGTAAATGTCGCGCGGCTGATAAAACGGCAGGTCAGGGATGCGGGCTTGTGTGTATGCGCTGTAACCAACCGGAATGGCCGCAAGCTGTGACATGGCTTCATTGTCGCCATCGTTAACGTCTCCCACGTCAATCACCTGACCTGCAGCCATTTCGCCCTGCATACCAAGCAGCTCCATCTGCTGCGCCTGCCCTGCGGGAGACGTAAAGTCACCCATGCCAGTGCCGGGAGGCGGTGCGAACGTCGGGCCGTCAGTGGCTTGGATTGCGTAGGTCAGGGCGACGGTCTCAGTCGTGGTCTGCTCGCCATATTGCTCAGCATATTGAGCATCCGCCTGTGCCACGAAGCCAACGTCCTGCGTGCTGACGAGTAGTACCATTTCACGCGAAAACCTGTCGGCATCCTCAATGGCTTCAGTCTGGAAGAACTCTATATTGCGGTCTCGCCGCGTCTCGTTTGACGCCTGATTCGGCTGGTCTGTGCGGGCCTCCTCAGCAGCCTTCGCCTCAGCGCCGACAGCTTCCACAGCCTGAGACACCTCTTCGTCTGTCGGAGCTTCAGCGGCAAGTGCAGCCAGTTCCGCTGGGTCTAGCGGCAAGTCGTTAGCGTCCTCAGGCTGGTTCTCGTCCACATCTTCAGCCGCCACGATGTCGTCAGAAACTATGTCCTCTTCTGACACAGGTTCATCGGCAATATCAGAAAACTCGCCGGTTTCTAAAACGGCGATTTCTGTGGCGACTTCTTCCTCAGTCCCAGTAGGGTCAGCCACCACGCCCGGCGCAGGATCAACGGCAGCGGGAACGGGGGCAGGCTCTGGAACCCCTGCGATTAAAATGCCTGACTGGTTCTGAAGGTTCTGGACGTTCTGCCCGTAGAATAGCTGGACGTTGTCAGTCGCTGTAGGCCCGGTAATGCCAGCCGATACCGTGTGATAGGTGTTAGCCAGCGCGCCATAGTTGATCTGTATCTTGCCGTCGTTAAACAGGCCGATCTCAAACGTGACGCTGTTGTTCGTTCCGTATTCCGTCGTGCCATACCAACCGAACAAAGCAGACGTGTCGGTCATCTTGTAGTACGGGTTTGCGCCACCATTGAGATCAGTCCAGTAGGCGTAGATCGTATTGCGCTGCGCTTGCTCCATTGGCAGCCCATTGCAGCACAGGTTCGCCGGGCCTTGGAACGACACGAAGCCGTTCGACGACACCCACGCAGACGTGAAAGTCTGGCCGTAATACTGGAACGGAAACGCAAACTGGACGACGCGCGTGCTGTCATCGCCCCCGTTGAGAGGCGTCATCGTCTGTGGCGAGCCAATGATCTGCGGCGGGATTAGCTCAGGGGTGTACTCCTGCGCTGCTAACGGCCACGCAATCAGCGCCGCGAGGAGGACTTTTCTGCCCATGCCGCAGCCGCTTCCTTGCCGATCTTGCCTTCATAGGGGCAAGGTGTGCCAGCCATCTTCATGGCGTTAAATACGCGCTCATCTTGACAGAGCAGTGATACCGCAGCGACACGCATACCCATGTCGTACAACGTTTTAGATAGCTTCAGCGCCTCGCAGTTCTTGTCGCGCACCGTCTTTCCAGCCGAGATGCCAAGGATTTGCGTCTGCACCGCACCAGACATGCCAGTGGTGCAGAGATCCTGCGAATAGCTCATCATGCTTGGAGCAATTGCAGAAGGCGGCGGAGAGGTGATCTTCTGCGTCACGCTCTGGTTTGACTGACTTTCGCTGTAGCTCTTGCTGTCCGAGACGTTGACGTTGTTGTTCTGGTTGACGTTCGTACTCTCAGATGTCGATGAGCTGGTCGACGTATTCTGATTTACGTTTGTGTTAACCGACGTGCTCTGATTGATATTCGTGTTCAGGTTCTCAGAGGTGCTGTTCGAGATGTTCGTGTTGGTCGATGAACTGGTCATCGTGCTGTCGTTGAAATTTCGGTTCGTGTTGAGGTTCGTAGACGTGCTCTCGCTCACGTTCCGATTGGTGTTCAGGTTTGTGCTGTTAATCGTGCTCGCAGACGTGCTGTTCACCGTCTGATTGATGGTGCTGGTTGAGACATCGGTGTTGAAATTGTTATTCGTCGCCGTGCTGGTGGACGTATTCGTGTTCTGATTGATGTTCGTCGCGGTCCCAGACTGCACGTTATAATTCGTGTTAGTCGACGTGTTCGTTGATGTGCTAGTCGACGTGTTCGTGTTTACGTTGTTATTCGTTGCCGTCGAGTTTGTCGTCGTGTCGTAGACATAGTTCGTACTCTGAGCCACCAGAGCGGTGCTACAGCTTGCTACCATGAAGATAACAAGCGCACGGCGTATCATCGATCCGCCACCTGCTGTAATCGATCTTCGATGCGCCGGAGGTGAACCATCATCTCATCAAAGCGACGGTCAATTGACTGAAAGCGCTCATCACCAAACTGAAGGCGCGTTTCTAGCTTCGTCAAACGATTGCTTAGCGTTGTCCACACGCCAATCAAACCGCCGAGAACCATGACGAAATTGATAATCGTGTTAACGTCGATCTGCATTACTGAAGGTTCCTCAGCTTATAAATTGCGGACAGGTAAACGCCCGTCAGTGTATCAATCAGATTCGCAATTGCTCGGTTGCCTTTGCAGATGCCTTCGTGATTCTCTTCGATCCACGCAGCGTCAGCCTCGAGGCATTTTAAGCTGTCACGCGGAGTATCCTTGGGGGCCGGAATGGCACCGATCAGATCATACGCACCCTGATATGCTTCAACGAGTGGGTCGAGCGCGTCGATAACGCCATCGTAGAAGTCGCCCAGAGCGATGTGCTTGGCGTAGCTGCCCTCACCCTTCGCGCGCCAATGCTCGAAGTGAGTCAGGTTGCGCGCATAGAAGACGCGAGAGATCAGCTCTTCAATCATCAGGCGATCCGTTCAGCTACAGCGATGACGGACGGAATAGCCGGAGCAATTGCACCAGCCGCTGTGTAATCAATTGTGACGTTGGCATTCTCAGGTAGCCACATGATCTCGATGTACTGAGCTGCCGTCACTTGCTCGTAGAATACGATCTGGAAGAAGGAAGCCCCACCATCAGCAGCTTTTGGTACGTTAACGATAGTTGCTGAGTTGGCGATGTCAGTGCCGTTCTTGCGGAACCATACAGTCGCGTCATGGTCGTTTGTGTCAGTGTTATTAAACTGGATGCTCGGCGCAATCATGTACGTGCCAGCAGCCGCGAAGGTAATGCGCGTCGGAACACCCGAGCCGTTGTTCGCAATCGAGATACCAGAGCTGAAGCCTGTCGTGTTTATCTTAACAGCAGTTGCTGCGCTGGTGCTGCCCGTTTGATCGCTTGTATCATAAGCCGAGATGTACGCGCGCCCAGCAAGAGACGCAAACGGAAGCGCGTTTGCTGAGTTACCGATATCAGCGGCAGCCACCTTTACGCTAGACCCGCTCTGCACAATCTCAAGCAGCTCTGTCCCTGCAAGCGGCGTAGAGGCCGCTGTCATATCTGTGATTTTGACGTTTGCCATTGTGGCCTCCTGTTGGCGCTATATCATGAGTTAATAAGTCGGGAAAGCCTGTGTCGGCGGCGTGAATGTGGTGGTATAGCGGGCGACGCCAGCGGTTACGCGGAGATCGTCGATATAACCATTGAAGTAGCCTTGAGCGCCGTCCCAGTTGCCGCCGCCCACAAAACTCCCGCTGTATCCCCAGTTAAAGGTTGCACCAGAAGATACCGTGGCGTTAGCTACCTGAGTACCATTACGGAACATCTTAACCGACGTGCTGCTATCGCGGACAATTGCTAGGTGGTACCAAGTGCCGGTGCTGTTAGTCACGTTAGCAACCAAAAGCTGGCTATTTCCGGCAGATGGGCTGGACCAACCAGCGCTCCCCCACGCAATTACAAACTTATCGTTGTATGAAACATTGTCCGAATTGCTCGCCGTCAAAGCAAGCGCGTCCGTCGTGAAGCTGCCACGGTTGTTGCCGAAGATCAGCGGGTAGTTCGTAGTGCGCGTGGAGACGTAGACCCAGCACTCAATGGTCCAGTTCCCCGTCCCAAAGTTCATGCTGGGCGCGCTGGGCATGAACAGGTTGTCGCCACTCCCATCAAAATACGCCGACGTAGTGCCGAACTTAGCCTGCGTCGTGCTGACCTGCGCGTTGCCGACAGTCTCCATATCGTTGATTGTGGAGCTATCGAAGATGCCTGCGTTGGTGGCGTTTAGCAGCAGCTTAGTATTTGTCACCGCAGTCAGTGGCGACGTGGGCGGAGTGAAGTTTCCGCTGTAGATGGCAGTGCCGCGCACGATGCGCAGATCGCTGACGTAACCGTTGTAGGACGTGTTGTTGCCCTGCCCAACCGTGATCGGAAAGCTGGCGCTAGATTGCGGAGTTCCACTGATGGCCGTCGTTGTCTGAGCGATGCCGTTCACAAAGATTGTAATGCCTGACGAGGTCTTCGTCATGGCGACATGGTTCCATGTATTTGCTGTTATCGTGGAAGTGCTATTCACCACAACAGGACCACCATTATAGTAGTAAAAGGTCACGGTACCTGACGTGTTCGGTCCGAAACTCCAGTAATCGGTGGTTGCTGTGGCACTACGGTTTCCGACGACGGTTGATTTAGTAACACCGCCATCAACATACGATGTGCCTGTCAGGCTGTTGGCGAAGAACCAGTACTCAATCGTAAAGTCTACGCCCGCCGTATACCAGTCAAAGTTCGCCGTCGTGTACGGAGCAGTCAGATAATCCCCAGACCCATCGAAATACGCGCTGCCGCCATTAGCCGCCGTCGTGTAGCCGGGATAAGTGGGTGAGAATGGAGAGAAGGGCGTGACCGCCGTGTTGCCGCTTGCCGTGATGGTGAAGGCATTGGCGCTGTTGTCACGGAAGCGATTACTCTGGCACGTCAGCAGTGAGGTGTTGGTGATTGCTGTGAGAGGTGCAGTTGGGACTGTGAAGTTAGCCGTGTATACTGCGGTGCCTTTTACAACGCGAACATTTGACATATAGCCATTAACGTAAGCATTGGGTGATCCGTCGTCGTCCGCACCAATCCGGCAGGCAGCAGACGAGCCGTAGTTATTGCTGTCTGTGTAGCTAGAACCTACCTGCGTTCCGTTAAGGAACATTTTGGTTGTCGTTCCTGAGCGGCAAATGACAACATGCGACCAAGTGCCGATTACAAGCGTGCCGCCGCTAATTACGCTCGAACCATTAACGCGGTAATTGAGAGTACCAGAGCTATCATACTCAAGATCAGGCCGCACAGAAGGCTCAGTGCCGGAGCGCATATCAACAAGCACATTACCACTACCTGTAAAAACAGTGGGATTAACCCAGCACTCTATAGTGAAGTCCCCAGTGCCCATACCAAAGGCAGCATTATTCGCAATTGTCAGGTAATCCCCGCTCCCATCAAAATAGTTTGCCCAATCAAGTCCATAAGGGTTGAGGCTGCCCTGCGTGGTGTTGCCGTTGCGGGTGATGGTAAGATTGTTGGTGCTGCTGTCGAGGAACGTATTGTTCTGCTGCGCGTTGGTCGCAGTCGTGGACATCAGCATAGTGACATATGGGAAGTACTGATCGGCAGCAGGAATGTTTGCGTCCGGCCAGAGACCCTGCCTGATCCAATAGGCAACATCATCCATGCGCCATACCCCGGGAGCGCGACCAGTGGTAGTCGGCCCAGTTGGGGTGGCGGGAGATTTAGTAATGATGTTTGCCGGATACCTGCTCATTTACACTTCCTCCCACAGACAGGTATCTTCATTAAGCGCCCAATTTCCTTCGGGCCTTGGCGGAATAAAAGCATCTCGCTGCGCATCGTATGTATACCCTACACCTGCAAAGTTCTTGCGCAAGGGACGCCCTTCAGGGTGCTGCCCGCCGCGCGTATTATACGAGGTCTGCACCCAGCCGTCACCGAACAGTCCGCTGTCAATAACGTCCTGCTCGGCCACGATGACCTGAGTTACAATCCCGTCTTCAACTTTCGCAAAGTGAGCCATAACCAACCTTAGTATGTAATCGAGCCACTGCTGGTAAAAGTATAAATAGTGTAGCTGCCGGACGTTGTAACAGTCGGAGACCCGGTTGTGGAAGTTGCAGCTCGAAGCGCGCGGATAATAACCACCCCGGAACCGCCAGCGCCGCCACCAATAGTATCGTATTCGCGTGTACCTCCGCCACCGCCACCGCCTCTATTGGCTGTGCCGTTCGAACCATTGCCGTTCATGCCGACGCCCCCAGCGCCGCCGCCACCTGCACCACCGGCACCACCCGTTGCGCCAGTATAGATGCCGGTAAATGTTCCGCCACCGCCGCCGCCAGCGTATGTCACTGAAGAGCCAGTAATCGTGGACGCAGTCCCTGCGCCACCTGCGCCACCACCACTAGTGCTCCCGTTACCGCCAACAGCACTTGCGCCACCGCCACCGCCAGCGCCTGCGTCTTGACCGGAACCACTGCCGCCGTTCGAACCCTGAGAAGGCGTTGTGCTTGGTGTGTTACCTGCACCCCCTGCGCGCCCACTTGCCGCCCAGTCCCCACCGCCACCGCCAGAACCACCAGCAGCACCTACTGCGTTAGCGCCACCGTAGCCACCGCCTGCGGCTGTGATAGTTGAAAATACTGAGTTCGAACCGGACGTTCCGTTAATAGCGACGCTGCCAGATGCAGTGCCGCCAGCGCCACCTGCACCGACTGTGACTGTGTACGTCGTGCCGTTATCCAGCAAAAGACCTGTGCCTGTTCGGAAACCGCCAGCGCCGCCGCCGCCGAACACGTTTGCGCCACCACCCCCGCCTGCGACGACAAGATATTCAACAGAAACCGAAGTGGTCGGCCACGTTCCAGCCCCTTGCTGCTGCATCTGCTGGTCAAGCGTCCATGACCCAGAAGCCGCTGTGGTGCTGGGGGTTGGGGGATTAGCCGTTATGAAGCCACCGCGATAGCGCCGGGACATATGTCAGCCCCTTAGTTAATTTCTTCGTAAGACACCAAGAAGGTCAAGTCGTTAGCAGAACCTGAAGTCACGGAAATGCTGCGGTCTTCTTCGAGGTAGAGGCCGGTGGACTTGTCGACGACGATTAGCGTGGCATCAGCAGGAACCGAGATTGTCGACGCCAGAGGAAATGCCGTTCCCCCAGAAGGAGCTGAACCCTGCGCCTGACCGCCATTGGTGTAATAGCTTACCGTGCAGTCAGTGGCCGTTGATCCGTCCACGTTTGCAGCGGTGATCATATTGATCTTAAAGACCTTGCCAGAGCCCGATGCGTTGGCAAGCAGAACGACTGCACTGGTGCCCGTGGGCGTGTAGCTTGTCGTCTTGCCATAGATGGTAGAGACATTGACGATATTTGGGTTTGCCACGTTAACCTCCGAACACAATCGCCATCGCAATGGCCTTACCAGTTGAGACACCAGACGCAGGGGCTGATGTCCACGTCGTTCCGTCGCTTGTTAATACATTACCATTGGTGCCCGGTGCAACTGCTTGAAGTGCGCTGGTTCCGTTGCCGAGCAGGACGTTGTTTGCCGTGAGTGTCGCAAGGCCAGTACCGCCTGCCGTAACAGGCAGTGTGCCGGTCGTGAGCGCGCTAGTGGACGTGGCGTAGACCGCACCGCCTGAAGTGAATGTCGTCAGCCCCGTACCGCCCAGCGTGGTTGCAACGGGGGATGTGAGGCTGAATGTCGTGCCGGTGAGCGTGAGGCCAGTGCCGGCGCTGTAGATCTGCGCAGACGACACCTGAACGAACGTGATAGCGGTCGTGCCGAAAGTGATCGTACCGGATGTGTTGCAGAGATAGGTTTCACCTGCGCCAGAGGAACCAGACGTGACGAAGAAAGCGTCGCCTTGACCAAGAGCATTGGTGTCTTTCAGGCCATAGCTGTCAGCGTCTGTGGCACGGGTCAGCACCCAAGGCGTGGAGCCATCACCAACGGTCGTGACCGTGTAGACGCCGTTCTCAAATGCGTTTGTCTGGTTGTAGATCAGAATGCGGTCATTCACCGATGCCACAGTCCCGTCAGGCGTGAATGCGCCTAGCGTGCCTGCATTTGTCAGGGTAGCTCCAACCCCAGCGGTGCCGTTGTTATAAGTCGCGGTCAGGTTGCCGGTCGTGTCCGGCACCTCGTATTTAACCGGCGAGTGATACGTGACGCCAGAAGACACCAGAGTGTCTACGTATTGCTTGGTCGCGACCTGAAGGGCAGATGTCGGGTCTTGCGTCACTGCGACGGATGTCAGGCCGCCCAGCGTCAGAGACGACCCACCAAGTGAGATCGATGTAGTGCCGACTGTAACCGAGCTATTAGTCAGAGCTGCGTTCGGGATGTCGGTGATGTTCGTGCCGAGGATCGCCGGAGCTGTCTCGAACGACGGCGTTGTTCCGCCTGTCAGAACACCAGCGTGCGCTGCGAGGAACGTAGTTGCCCCAGATCCTGTCTGATACGGAATAGAGCCAGCAGCGCCGCCTGCTAGATTCGTCGCTGTGGTTGCCGTCGTTGCAGAGCCAACAGTGATCAGCGCCGGATTTTGCCACGCTGGAGACGTGCCATTCGAGATCATAATCTGATTGTTAGTGCCGATTGCCAGCTTCGACAGAGCAGTGCCTGCTGAGTAATACGGCATATCACCAGCAGTGTAGCTCGTCAGGCCCGTACCGCCATTCGTGGTGATAAGCGTGCCAGCCAGAGTAATCGTGCCAGCAGCCGTGATCGGTCCACCGCTTGTCGTAAGTCCGGTCGTGCCACCTGACAAATCAACGCTCGTTACAGTGCCTGTACCAGCTAGAGGAACCCACTCCACATCCGTTGCGCCGGAATTAACAGCCAGAGTCTTACCAGCGTTCCCAGCATATGCAGGAAGCAGATTAACGCGAGCACCCGCTGCCGTACCTGCGCCTGTACCGCCGCGCGCCAGAGCAACGGTGCCAGTCGTAATATCGCCGGCGTCGAACTCAATCGGCACGTTTGTAATGGCGGTGATCTGACCGTAAGCGTTCACCGTCATGCCCGGGACTTGGTTAGAGCCGCCATAAGAGCCGGGTGTTACGCCTGTCTGAGCGAACGGAATGCCGAGCTGCGAGAGTGCAGCCTTATAGTTCTCGTTAGCGATGACGAGCGGGACGAATTCATTCCCGGTGATAGAGCCGGTAATCGTCGGAAACTGGGAGATTTTAATGTCGGACACTTAGCTCTCCTGAATCAGCGGCTCATCATCCTGCGAGATGATGCGTTGTACACCATCCTCATCCAGAATGTAATATGTGGGATTGTAATCCGGGCGCGGGTTTTTCACCGGCACAGGATCGGGCCTCAAGAGAAGCCGGCGATAATATGGCTGAGGAACGTCATCGCAAGAAGCGCAAACGTAAAGGCCAAGACCAACAGGGACCGAGCCGCCACGATAATCTTTCTTCTCGCGGAGGTGGCTGTGCTGCACGAGGAATCCGCAGCCGTCGCATATTGCGATTGCTCTGGGGTCGTGTGCGTCGAATTGAGGTTGGGTTCTACGTTTACGTCCCCGTCCAAAAGCGTACTGCATTAGCAACTCCACTGGTCGATGGTGATGCGAAGCGGTACCTTTTCACGATCCTCTGCGGCTGCACGAGCGTATGCGCCATCAGCAAGATCCTGTAAAAATTGAAGGCGGTCAGGAGCAAACTTGACCGCGAGCTTCGCCGCCAGACCAGCGGCAATTGCTTCCATCCAACGGTTCGGTGCGTCCATGCTATTCGTGAACGCGCCCGCATCCTCTTGGACTTTCATGCGGTGATAAAACAGTGTGACTCCCGCATCCTGCGGAGCCTGCCAGATATACAGGCGCGGCGTGATCGTGCGCTGGAAGTAATACTGAAATGGCCGCTGACCAAGCTGCGCCTTGTTAGGAATTGCGTCGTATTCAGCCCGGCTGATCGGCGACATCATCAGGTCGGTATTAATCCCACCAGATGTCGTGCGCGTGTACGCCTGAAGGATCGAAACCGTGCGCGGCTCGAGTTCGTAATAGAGCGTGCCCGGAGTCAGGGCGATGGACTGGAGGTCGACTGCCCACAGGTTCGGGCCGTTATTCGCCCAGTCAGAGAACATGTAATTGACCGAGCGACGCGCACTATCGATGTCGTTGGAAGACAGCGTGCCAGCGTTACGGCCAACGCGCTCATAGGCTTCCGTGATGATATCGATCTGTTCGGTGTCACCGAATGTGTACGTGCCCGAAGTGGTCATCTGAACCTCGCCGTCTTCTTAGCGATGGTTTTCGGCTGCTTCACAAACTGCTTGCCAGCCTTCTTACCCTCGCGCTTGGCTTTGCTTGTAGCAGCATATTCAGCCGGCGTCAGCGATTTAATGGCAGCCTGCGGCAGATATCGCTCACCAGTCTTGCTGGAGGGCTTCCCAGACTTAGTCATCCATTTCTGCGCGGTCCAATCCTTGAGGGATTGCTGGGACTTTCTAATCGGCATAGCCACTATCTCCATAGCTACCCATGTCCTTAAGATAGTTTAAGGCCGATTGCAAAATGACAGGACTATCTCGAAACATGCCTAGTGCGCGATTGCATTGACGGCACAAAACGCCCCGAAATTCTCCAGTTTCATGATTATGATCTATAGCGCTATCCATTAAAGAGATGCTGTCATGGCATATGGCGCAACAGCATTCCTGACGTTCAAATGCGTCAACAAGCTGCTCAGGTGTAATCCCACGACGAGCGCATCTCTTCGCAAGGGTCCAGCTATCTTTTTCACGATACTCTCGAACCCTGTCCGGATTTTCCTCCGTCCAGCGCCGATGCTCTTTATACAAGCAAGAGTTACACCTGCTTTTATATAAATGCGCTTGGCTTCCTCCGCGAGACCGGAAGGAGGCTATGGGCCTCTCTTCTCCGCACATTGTGCAGACCTTAGTCGCGGTATCCACCACCGGCATCCTTATATTTCTTTGCGAGAAGTTGACTCTTGCGGGCCGACCACTGACCTGCCTTCGTGCCGTGCGTCTCGCGCGCTTTAATGCTTTTGAACAAACGCTCGCGTAGGCCGGGCTTCGTATAGTTCCCGGCCTCGTTCACACGCGATTGTTTGCGACCGCGCATTACTTCTTGCCAGCGGGCGCTTCTGCTTCAACAGCAGGAGCTTCCTCTACCGGAGCGGCTTCTACCACAGGCTCAGGAGCCGGAGCTGGTTCAGCCTTGGCAGCTTTCGTGGGCTTACGGAAACCAAGCATCTCTTCGAGAGATTCCTCAGTCACCTTCTCCCAGTCTACCTGAGAAAGAACGATTTCCTGCTGCTCACCCTTGGCGTTGGTGTAACGACGAAGAATCATGATAAACTCCTATTAAGCGTAGGTTTTGATCATCTCGAGGATGATGCTGTAGGTATCGCCCGACGAAGCACCTACCGTTGTGAACATGATGTCGCCGGTCTTGCCGGTGTCAGCATTGTTCCAGATCAGCGACGTATCGTCGAAGTTCAGCGTGTACATGCCGGGAGCAAGAACCAGCGCGCTCACGTCGGTTGTCGCATCCCAGAGGACGTTGACCGACATTCCGTGGATCATCGCAGTCACCCGGCGAATCGTCACGCCAGTGCAGGCTTTACCGACATAGTTCGGGTTCAGCGCAGAAACGTCCACCTTCAAGACAGCGGATTCGCCAGTCCCGTCCGAGACGTTGTTGAACTTCATGACGGCTTGGCTCTCGCCGTCGAAAAGGGTCTGAGAGTTTACAGCGTCAGCCATTATTTCATGCCTTTCAGAGTCATGGCGAGACGAGCGCGCTGACCCAGCTTACCGGGTTTTTTAGCAGCAGCTTCGAGCTTGCCAGCGGGGATCGGCTTTCCAGCCTTAGCACCAAGTTCTTTGCGAAGTGCGCCGGGCTTTTTTACGGCTTCGGCGATCCAGTTCTTTTTACCACGCATGTCAGCAGTTCCACGCTCTGAGTGATTTATTGATCCGGCTATTCGGATCTTTAGCTGTTTCGGCGGAGGTCAGCTTCTTCTTCATGCCCTTCATACGGGCGCAAAAGCTATCGCGACGCGAGCCGCCTTCAGGCTGAGGGCGCTTCAGGTTTGATCCTGTTGCAGCGTTATACGCCTTGCGGCCAGCCTCGTTCAAACCACCCTTGGGGTTCTTGTGCTTGGCCTTGAACTGAAAGTCTTTCTTAGCGCGCATATAACCCCCAAGTGAATGGGGCGACCGAAGCCGCCCCAAACATTAAGCCTGCGTAACGCCGTAGAGGCCGGTCACGCTGTCGGGATCTTCAATGAACATCCAGACAGACAGCAGCTTCGAGCCGTCAGCAGCACTTGCCGGAGCAAACGTGCCACGAACGTCGCCGGTCGTGGTCGTGGCCGGGCTTGTCGTGACAGCGGCAACGAACGTGCCAGTGGTAACGAAAGCGCCATCCCATGCGGTCAAGCAGAAGTTACGGCTGTCAGCGCGGAACGGAAGACCGAACACATCGCCAGTGCCAACGAAGAAGTCAGTCGCCGCAGCCGATGCTGCAATGCTCGTGATCGTCTTGAAGGCTTTCTTGCCAGCAACAGCGGTCGTGCCGTTCAGCGTGATAGCTTCCGACATCGGGACGCCGTACACGTCAGTGCCGGTGACCGTCAGCACAGCGGTAGCTGCGCCAGCGGCGTCGACAATCACGTTGCGCGGAACATCCAGAGTGACAGTGCCACCAGAGGCCAGAGCGCCGTTCAGAGAGGCATTGCCGGCAGCGGCAAGCGTCTGCTGAGCGCAGATGCCATCAGCGCCCAAAGCCGCCGGAACTGCGTTATAAACGTAGACCGGAGAGATCGGAGCGCCCGGAATCTGAGCCGAACCGTTGAGGGTGAAGTTCCGACCGACCCGGACACCGTCAGAGAAATGAGTCATGAGTTTTCTCCATAGTGAAGGGTGGGAGGAGAAGCCGAGGGGTTGGCCCCTCCTCCCATAAGCATCTTACGATGCGCCCTGAGAACCCCAGCCAGCGCGGAAGTTCGAGCAGCCGAACGAATAACGCT
>VFQS010001375.1_pt1 | contig 22546 bp, 26 predicted proteins | sample 3512361 | NCBI WGS metagenome assembly VFQS01 (sample SAMN10412375, study PRJNA504923) | tailings metagenome | isolation source: Relicate 1 Philex TSF3 active mining | place: Philippines
CCGCCGCTGATCATGTTTTCGCAGGCGGCCACGATCATGTGCACCTCCACGCCGGAGGGTTTGAGCTCGGCGATGGCACGCATGGCACCGAGCACAGCCGCGCTACCGCCCATGTCGTACTTCATCATTTCGATCTGGGATCCGGCGGTTTTGAGGTTGTAACCGCCCGAATCGAAGGTGAGACCCTTGCCCACGAGCACCAGGCGGCGATCCGCTCCGCCCTGGGGCCGGTAAGTGAGATGGATGAATTTCAGCGGTAGATCCGAGCCCTGGGCCACCGCCAGATAGGAGCCCATGCCGAGCGCTTCGCAATCGCTGCGTTCCAGCACCTTGAGCTCCAGGCCAAACTCGCGCGCGATGGTGGCTGCGGTATCGGCGAGCGCGGCTGGAGTTACAACGTTGGGCGGAGCAGCCACCAGCTCTCGCGCCAGTTGAACACCGCTGCACACGGCGCGGCTGCTGTCAACGGCGGCTTGGGCCATCTCAACGAGCCCCAGCAGCTCCACCTGGCTGAGGCTGGGCTGCGGATCACTTTCACTCTTGAAGCGCTGATCGCTGTAGAGGCTCAGGTGCACCGCTTCCGCCATGGCGGCAGCAGCGGCCTCCGGGGCCAGGCCTTCCACCGGCATGGCCAGCCCCAGCTGGCTGGCGCCGGCACTGGCGGCGCTTTTGCTCGCGGCGGCGGTGGCGCTGCGCAGCTGTTCCGGGCCGAAGTCGGCAGGGGCCCCCAGGCCCACCAGCACCAGCAGGCTGGGCGATTGGCCGAGCAGATCGATGCTCAGGCTTTCACCCGGTTTGCCCTTGAAGCGTCGTTGTTCGAGGCGTGCGGCCACGGCGGCACCGAAGCGCTCCAGCAGCTGGTTGCGGCTGGCTTCACCGGCTTCGCCACTGAACAGGCCCACCGCCAGCGCTTCGCCGCTCCAGCTGGCAAGGGTGGCGGTGCTGCAACGGATGTCGGCGACCATCTCGGCGGTTCAGATGGCGGCGATGGTAGGGCGATCAGCCCAGCTCGGCGGTGAAGGGTGTGGCCCAGCGGCCGCGGGTTTCCTTGTTGAAGGGCGGCAGCCAGTGGCGGATCAGCGCCTGCTCCAGCGCCCGCCTCGGGCGCACGGCTACTGGGGCATCGCTCCAGAAGCGAATGCTCAGCTGGCTGCCCAGCCCCACCTGTTGGAGGGCGTCGCCATAGGCGGCCAGATAGCTCTTGCAATCGTGCTCGCCCTTCCAGCGCCGATCGGCCTGGGCCGTTTCCCCCACATAGAGCAGCAAGGCGCCTGGGAGGTGGGGTGGCCGATCGAGCACGAAGTAAAGGGCGGCGCCGGTGTTGCTGGCTTTAGGCCAGCGCCAGAACTGCAGGCTTTGAGGTGCCAGGGCCAGGGGATCCAGCCGCTGCACCGTGTCGGCTGGGCCAACCACGGCGCCATCAAGCAGGTTGATCTGGCCGGCGGCCAGGCTGCGCCCTTCGGCCACGGCAGCGAAGCGCGGTTTCTGGAAGGCCAGCAAGCGCTCCTGCCACTGGCGCAGCTGATGGTCCTGCAGGGGGAGCCCCTGGGGGGTGGCGCTGCTGCCGCCCAGCGGTTGGGCAAACAGATCGCCCTGACGGGGTGTGGGGCCCTTCACCATCCGCTCAAGCTGAACGGGGCAGTTGCGGACCGGCTGGCCCCTGGCCAAAGCGCACCTTGCCGATCAGCTCTTCCACGAGAGCGGGCGGCAGCTGCAGGCGCTGCTGGAGATCCGCCAGATCGTTGAAGGGGGCACGTTGGCGTTCGCGCAGCAAGCGCGCCCGCCGCACCGCATCGAGTTGCGGCAGCTCACGCTCCAAGGCTGCAGCAGCTGCATGGTTGAGATCCACCGGCCTGGGGCTGGCATGCAGCGGTGCGCCATCGCCATACCAGCGGAACAGCAGTAGCGGCTCCCAGGCTGTGGCTTGGCTACGCGGGAGCTCCAGTAGCCGCTCGAGATCGTCGAGCCCGCTCAGTTGCACGCCACCGCGCTGCAGCCGCAGCAGCAAATCCACCTGAGCCGGGGTGATGCCGGGCAGCCGCAGCCAGTCGTCGGCGCTGGCGCGGTTCACATCCAGGCGCCAGCCCAGTGCTGCTGCATGGCGCACCTCGCTGGGGTCATGCAGGCGCCGTTGCGGATTCTGGCGGAGCTTCAGCTCGAGCAGATCGCGCTCCACAACCTCCTCTGTGGCGGTTGCCTCCACAGCGATCGCCTCAGGTGGTGGGGCTGGCTTGGGGCGACGCGGCAGCTGCCCTGTGGCCTCCAGCAGGCTGCGGGCAAACGGATCGAGCCAGTGGCCACGGGCCATGGCGGCGGCGGCGGGAGCGGAGTTTCCCGACCTTAACGATCTTCCGGCCACTCCACCAAGCCGAGGCGGATGCCTTTGATGGCGGCCTGCAGGCGGCTGCGGCAGGCCAGCTTGTGCAAGACCTGCGCCACATGGCTCTTCACCGTTTCCAGGCTGATGAACAGATCGGCAGCGATCTCCTGGTTGGTGGCATTGGCCGTTATCCGTTGCAGCACCTCCACTTCCCGTTCGGTGAGCTGAGCCAGCGGTGCATCAGCCATGCCGCAGTAGCCCTGGAAGTACTGCTGCTGCAAGCCCTTTTCCACATAGCAGGCCCCAGCGCTCACGGTCTGCAGGGCCATCACCACGGTGCCTAGACCGATCTGCGATTCCAAACAGATGCCATCGCAGCCGGCCTCAAAGGCTCGGCGGATGGTGATCAGCCGCCTCGGCTGGGTCACCACCATCAAGGTGGTGGGTGCCGGCTGCAGCTGTTTCGCTGATTCCACCAGCGATCCGCCATTGCCCTGCTCCAGGCGGTCCGTGCAGATCAGCAGATCGGCTTTCTCGCTGCGCAGGAGATTCAGGCCAATGGCTTCGCTGGTGGTTGCACCCACCAGCGCTTCCGCTGGCTCCGTGGCATTCACGAAAAGGCTCAGGGCCATGCGGCTGCCGATGCAGGCCACCAAGCGATGAGGCTTCACCAAGGCGGTGCTGCTGCGCACATGGCCCCGCACCTCATCGATCAGTGGTGTGTAGTCCACCGGCGGCACTGAGCGCTCACAGTTCCACTGTGTGATGCGCCGCGTGCGTTGTCAGCTGCTGGTGCCGGAGCAGATACGTGGATCCGCACTCGTCAGTGTTGGTGGCGGTCAGCAGAATCCAACGAAGCGCTTGCGCCCTAACGCCATGGCCTTCTTCGACTCCGAGATCGTGCAGGAGGAAGCCAAGCGCCTGTTCGGCGACTACCAGCAGCTGATGCAGCTGGGGGGCGAGTACGGCAAGTTCGATCGCGAAGGCAAGAAACTGTTCATCGAGCGCATGGAAGAGCTGATGGACCGCTACCGCGTGTTCATGAAGCGCTTTGAGCTTTCAGAAGACTTTCAGGCCAAGCTCACGGTTGAGCAGCTCCGCACCCAGCTCGGCCAGTTCGGCATGACCCCTGAGCAGATGTTTGAGCAGATGCAGCGCACGCTCGAGCGTATGAAGAGCGAGCTTGATCAGGAGGTCTGAAGGCCGCTGCCTACGATCCGCCCCTGAACAGCAGCGGCAGCGATGGCCAAGGGTGCGTGGGGATTGCCGCAGTGGATCGAGCGTGGCGTGGCCGATCTGTTTCCGGCCGGCGCGGCCGAGGCTGCGGCGAGCGATCCGGATCAGCAGCTCGCTGCCCGCCTGGCGGAGGCCGAGCGCGAAGGCCGGCCGCTGCGGATCAAGCTCGGCATCGATCCCACCGGCTCCGATATCCACCTGGGCCACTCGATCCTGTTCCGCAAGCTGCGGGCCTTCCAGGATGCGGGCCATACGGCGGTGCTGATCATTGGTGACTTCACCGCCCGCATTGGTGATCCCACCGGAAAGAGCGCCACACGCATCCAGCTCAGCGCCGAGCAGGTGGAAGCCAATGCCGCCACCTACCTCGCCCAGCTCGGGCAGGGGCATGATCCCACCAGGGCGCTGCTCGATTTCGAAACCCCCGGCCGGCTGGAAGTACGGCGCAACAGTGAATGGCTGGCGGCGCTGGATCTTCCGAAGGTGATCGAGCTCCTGGGCATTTCCACCGTGGGCCAGATGCTCGCTAAGGAGGATTTCGCCAATCGCTACGGCTCAGGCACGCCCATCTCCCTGCATGAATTCCTTTACCCCTTGCTGCAGGGCTACGACTCGGTGGCGATCCAGGCCGATCTGGAGCTCGGTGGCACGGATCAGAAGTTCAACGTGGCGATGGGCCGCGATTTACAGCGCCATTTTGGCCAGCGCACCCAGTTCGGGATGTTGCTGCCGATCCTGCCTGGCCTGGATGGTGTGCAGAAGATGAGTAAGAGCCTGGGCAACACCGTGGGCCTCTCAGACGACCCGCTCTCGATGTATTCCAAGCTCGAGAAGGTGCCCGATGCGGCGGTGGAGGAGTACCTCACCCTGCTCACCGATCTCGATCTCGACGCCCTGCCGGCCAACCCGCGCGACCGCCAAAAGGCGATGGCCCTGGAAATCACCCGTCAGCGCCACGGCGACGCGGCGGCTCAACAGGCTCAGGCTGATGCCGGCAAATTGGTGGCTGGTGCAAGCGGCAGTGGCGCTGCGGATGCGGAGGTGCTGGAAGCCTCGCTGGCGGAGGTGAACTTCCCGGCCAAGGCTTTTTATCTACTCAGTGCGATGGGCATCTGCGCCAGTAGCAGCGAAGCGCGCCGCCAGATCCAGGGCGGTGGCGTGAAGCTCGATGGCGAGAAGCTCAGCGATCCCAACCAGGAATTCACCGCCGCCGCTGAGCTAGAAGGCAAGGTGCTGCAGCTCGGGAAGAAAACCTTCCGGCGGTTGGTGGCGGGTTGAGGGGCGTCAGAGCGATCTGAGCACCGCCACAACGTCGCCGCCGCTGGTGCTGATCGAGCGACCACCCACGTGGAAGGGCACCGTGCACCCACCGGATTCCGGCCTGTTGAGCAGGGCCAGGCGGCAGTGGTCGTGGCTGCTCAGGCGGTAGCCCTGCAGCTGCTCGGGATGCAGGATGCGCGGCAGCATGGGGCCATGGGAGTGTGAGCTTCATGCTGCACTCCCTCAAGGGAAGCCGCCAGCACGCTTCGTAGCCTGAGATCTCGTCAGAGAGCCGGATCCCGCGTGAACAGGTCTGCCGCCGATCGGATCATCGTGGCCCTCGATGGCATGGCTCCTGAGAAGGCCCTTGGTTTTGCGGCGGCGCTGCCTGAGCTGCGCTGGGTGAAGGTGGGCCTTGAGCTGTTCGGGGCCGGCGGCCCGGATGTGGTGCGTCAGCTGCGCGATCAGGGCAAGCGGGTGTTTCTCGATCTCAAATTCCACGACATTCCCGCCACCATGGCTGGGGCTTGCCGCAGTGCTGCGCGCCTCGGTGCCGAGCTGATCACCGTGCATGCCTGCGCCGGCAGTGAGGCCTTGCGGGCGGCTCAGGCTGCCGCCGTTGATGTGGTGAGCGCCGCGGGGCTGCCGGCTCCCACGCTGCTGGCGGTCACGGTGCTCACCAGCTGGGATCCAGCTCGCTTTTCCGCTGAGCTGGCGATCGAAGATCCGGTGGAGGCCTACGTGCCTAGGTTGGCTGAGCTGGCTGCGTCGTCTGGAATCGGCGGCTGTGTGTGCTCGCCGCTTGAAGTGGCGTCGTTGCGTGCTGCCCACCCTGAGCCGTTCGCCCTGGTGACCCCGGGAATTCGGCCGGCGGGTGCCGCCCTCGGCGATCAACAGCGGGTGATGACCCCGGCTGAGGCCATCGCCGCCGGTTCCAGCCAGCTGGTGATTGGCCGACCGATCACGGCTGCAGCTGATCCGGCCGCGGCGTTTGCAGCTTGCTGCGCAGAACTGGGCGGCTAGGCCGCCAGGCTGCCCTCGGGCACGAGTTCGGCGTAGAGCTGCTCGAGTTGGTCGATGTTGCGGCTCAGGGTGTAGCGCTCCAGGGCCCGCGCGCGGGCGCGGCGGCCCAGCTCCGCGGTGAGCACCGGTTGATCGCGCAGCACGGGCAGCAAGGTGCGCAGCTGGGTGGTGACCCCCTGGGTGCTGATCACGATGCCGGCGCCGCCCTCAAGCACCTCGCCATCCGCTCCGGCGTCAGTGGCCACGCAGGCCGTACCGCTGGCCATCGCCTCGAGCAGCGCCAGGCTCAGCCCCTCCACCAGCGACGGCAGCAAAAATACCTCCGCCAGCTGTAACAAGGCCACGCGCTTGGCCTGATCCGGTTCATGTCCCCACCAATGCACGCGGCACTCGGGGCCAAAGCTCTGCATCAGTGACTGGCGCACAGGCCCATCGCCCACGATCACCAAGGTGCAGCCTTCCGGTTGCACCAGCCGCCAGGCCCGCAGCAGCGCTTCCACGTTTTTCTCGGTGGCGATGCGGCCCATGTAGAGGAACACGCGCTGGCCGGCAAAGCGCTGGCGCAGCTCGAGCAGGTTCGCGGATTCAGGCATCGTGCTGGGGGCCCATTGCTCGGGATCCACCCCGTTGGGGATCACCGCCAGGCGGTTGGCCGGCACCCCCAGGCGCAGCAGCACATCCGCCTGCAGATCCGAGAACACCACCACCCGGTCGTAGCGGGCCAGCGACGGGGCGTAGAGCTGATACGTGAGCTGTTGGGTGCCGGAGCTGAGGTTGCGCAGCGCCGCATCAAAGGGGGGATGGAAGGTGGCCACCAGTGGCAGCCCCAGCTGCTGGCATAAATCCGGCAGGCGGAAATCCAGGGGCGACAGGGTGAGACTGGCGTGCACCAGATCCGGTTGCAGCCGCTCCAGGGATTCGCGCAGCTCCCGCTGCGCTCCGGGCGAGGGGATGGTGTACACCTGGGATTTCACCAGGTAGGGCAGCGTTACCTCCGGGTTGTCGCCTGCTCCGCCCGTCAGGCTGGCGACTGCCTCCTCAGGGCTCTTGCCAAGACCTGCCGCCGGGGTGTCGAAGTGAATGAAGCTGATCTCGTGGCCGCGTTGCTTCAGGGCTGCCGTGGTGCTGAGCCCGTAGGTGACGTTGCCGCAGAACGGTGATTTCTTGCCCAGCCAGGCGATGTGGGCCACGCGTGGGCAGTGTCACCAGATACCAAAAACTAGCAGCGCTCCCAGGGGCGCTCGAGCAACGCTGCCAAAAGAGCCAACCCCGCCAGCGCCCACAGAACCGGCAGCAGTCCGTAGCGGCTTACCACAGCACCGGCGAGCACCAGCGGCAGGCTCAGGGCGATGTTGATCAGGTTGTTCTGTAGGCCAAACACCTTGCCGTGCATGGCTTCTGGGGTGTCCTCCTGGATGGTGGTCTGGGCCGGGATGGCCAGGAGCGCAGAGCCCACGCCAAGAACGGCGCACAGGGTGAGGGTGGCGCTGAGGTTGCCCCGCAGCTGGCCGAGCAGTACCAGGCTCCAGGCGATCGTGCCCAGGCCGGCTGAGGCCAGCCGGCGCCGGTTGAAGCGATGCCCCACCTGTGCCACCGCCACAGCGCCCACCGCCAGGCCGATGCCACTCATCGCCAGCAACGTGCCGAACTGGGTGGGGCCCAGCTGCCGAATGGCTGAGGCCAGGCTGATGGCGAGCACATACAGCGCGGCCAGCAGGCTGTAGAGGAGCACCAATTGCAGTAGCGCGCTGCGCACGCTGGGGCGTTCCCGCAGCACCTGCAGTCCGTCGCGCATCTCCTCCCACACGGTTTGCTCGCGCTCCTGGCGTGGCGTTTCCTCCACCCGGATCCAGGCGATCGAGAGTGCGGCCAGGCCGTAGCAGAGCGGTAACAGGGCGAATTCGCCGTTGGGGATGCCGATGGCGCCCAGCCCGTACTTGAGCAGCCTCAGGATCGGGTCTCCCAGGGCGAAACCCACGATCGTGGCGCCCATGCTCGTGGCTTGATACAGCGAATTGGCCGCCAGCAGTTGGTGGGTGGGCACCAGCATCGGGATTGCTGCCTGTTCCGCTGGTGCAAAAAACTGGGTCAGCACCGATTCCAGGAAGGTGATCAGCAGCAGGGCCCAGTAGCCCCAGCTCAGCCCCAGCCATTCGGGGCCTGGGATCAGGCTGAGCGGCGCCAACAGCGCCAGCACGGCGCGGATGCCGTTGCTGGCCACCATCACCTCACGCTTGTGCCAGCGGTCGGCCCACACCCCCGCCAACAGGCCCAGCAGCATGGCCGGGATCGTGTTGGCCACGTAGATCCCTGTGGCGAGCAGGGTGATCAGCTGGGCGCGGCTCTCGATGCTGAAGCGGAAGGCACCGGCGGCTTCGGCAATCGCTCCGTCGGCAGGCAGGGTTTCTGTCACCCAGTACTGGGCGATCAGGAACACCATCAACACGATGTAGAACTTGTCGGCCAGCTGGCTGAAGATCTGGCCGAGCCAGAGCTTGCGGAATTCAGGCAGCGCCAGAACTCCCTGCAGGCCGGTCGATCGTGGCGCTTCGCTCACGGGCTGAATCGGCTCTGGGGAAGGGTGGTTCGGCTCACGATGATGCCCCATCGCCCCCACGGAAGCCTCCACCCGTAAAGCACTGGCGCAGCAGCCTCCAGGAGCGTGGATGGCGCCCCAGGTGTTCGCGGCTCCACAGCTCCACCAGCTGCAGCAGCCGCAGCCACACCGGAAGCGGCCCCATCAGCTCTCCATCGCGCCGGCGGGGCAGGGCCGGCCGCAGCAGCCGCTGCAACAGCGCCAGCTCCGACGCATTGAGCACCAGCTGGGCGCCAGCCACCCCGCCGATCACGAAGCCCTCGCCGGGCAGCAGGCTGCAGCGCCACTCCCAGTTCCCCAGCGGTGGATCCAGTGGGGCCCCCGTGCGGGCGCAGCAGGCCAGCGGCAGGGCGTAGCCCCCCAGGGCCAGCAGGTGCACCACCCCTTGCACGGCGATGGCCAGCGCCTCAACGCTCTGCTGGCGCTCCTTCACCACCAGCTCAAGCCGCGCCAGTTGCAGCAGCAGATCCTCGAGCACCCCCTCCACCGCATCACCGCTGGGCACCAGCAGCAGGGTTTGCTCCGCCAGCCCCTGGGCGGCCGCGAGGGTTTCCAGCCGTTCGGCCAGGGCGGCGAAGTTGCGTTGCACGCTCAACTGGCGCACGCGCTTGAGATCCCCGCGACCGCCAACCTGCAGGTGCAGCAGGGCCAGGGGCACCGCAGCGGCCATGGAGCTCTTCGGTTTGCGGGCACCTGGTGCCGCCAGCCGGATCAGGCCTTGGCCGGCGCTGAGCACGGTGATCAGCCGATCGCTTTCGCCGAGGGGTGTGCTGCGCAGCACCAGCCCCTCCAGCCGCTGCTCGCCGCTCACCGGCTGCCGTCAGTCGTTGGGGCGCTGCCGCCCTCACGGAGGGCCTGCATCAGGGCCACCCCTCGGCTGGTGCCCAGGCGGCTCGCCCCGGCTTCCACCAAGGCGATGGCCTGCTCAAGGTTGTTGATCCCGCCTGAAGCCTTCACGGCCGCTCGGCCGCGGGCCAGCTGACGCAGTTGCATCACCTGCTCCACGGAGGCGGCGGGGCCAAAGCCGCAGCCGGTTTTCAGCATCGTGGCGCCCACATCGATGCTGGCCTCCACGGCCAGCTCCAGCGCTTCGCGCGTGAGCCGCCCCACCTCGAGGATCACCTTCACCGGCAGGCCCAGCTCCACGATCGGGGCCAGGTCGTTGCAGAAGGCGCGGCTGTCGCCATCGGCCAGGGCGCCGAAATCGGGAACCACATCCAGCTCCTCAGCGCCGCTGGCTGCTACCCACTCCGCCTCGGCGCGCTTGATGTCGGCTGGAATCGCGCCGAAGGGAAAACCCACAACACTCACCAACTTCGGCCCGCGGCCCCCACTGGGGCCCAACCGTTCTCGCGCTGCCGGCAGCCAACGTGAAGCCAGGCAGACGCCGGCAAAGCCGAAATGGCGCGCTTCATCGCAGCAGCGCAGCACGGCATCCACGCCCTGGTGGGGATCCAGGAGGGCGTGATCGATCAGAGGGGCGAGATCAGGGAGGTCGCGCAAGCGGGCTGAGGGCTGGGGCCTGACGTTGGGCCCCAGTCTGGAGGGAGGGTCAGCCCTTGGCCTGGATCACCCCGAAGCCGCCGTGGTTGCGCCGGTACACCACCTGCAGTTCACCGCTGGCGGCGTCGCGGAACAGATAGAAGTCGTGGTCGATCAGCTCCAGCTGATGCAGCGCGTCGTCGATGCTCATCGGCGGCATCGCGAAGTACTTACGGCGCACACCACGGCTGGGCAGCGTGGCTTCCTTGCCGTCCAGAAGGGATTCGCTCACAACATCCTGGCCGGGCAGCTCCGCCAGGCTGGGGGTGGTGCTGGCGTGATGGCCGGGGCTGTGGTGGTGATCGTCGTGGCGATCCTTGTAGCGGCGCAGCTGGCGGGTGAGCTTGCCGGCCACCAGATCGATGCTGGCGTAGAGGTTTTCGCTGCGCTCTTGGGCGCGGATCACGGTGCCGTTGGCAAACACGGTCACCTCGGCGGTTTGTTGGGGGACGCGTGGGTTGCGGGCCACCGAGAGATGCACGTCCGCCTCTTTCACCATCCCGTCGAAATGCCCGATCGCCCGCTTGAGCTTGTCTTCGGTGTAGTCGCGGATGGCTGGAGTGACCTCCAGATTGCGGCCGTGGATCAACAGCTTCATCCCTTGCCTCCCGGGCGATGGGCTCAGTTGAACGCTAGGAACGGTGCGTGATTTCCACCACAGCCGATGCAATCTGTTTTGAGCCGGCGGGGCTGATTCCCTTCCCACTGGCTTGGAGCTGGCAACAGCAGCTGCAGCAGCGGTTGCTGGCGGATCCTGGCGGCCCTGATGCCCTGCTGGTGCTGGAGCATCAGCCCTGCTACACCCTGGGCCGCGGTGCCGATGAAGCCTTTCTGGGGTTTGATCCGAAGCATCCCCCGGCTCCTTTGTTCCGCATCGATCGCGGCGGGGAGGTGACCCACCACTGCCCGGGTCAGTTGGTGCTCTACCCGGTGCTTAACCTCCAGCGTCATGGTGCTGATCTGCATTCGTATTTGAGGGAGTTGGAGGGGGTGGTGATTGATCTGCTGGCTGAGCTGGGTCTGCGGGGGGAGCGCATCGAGGGGCTGACTGGTGTATGGCTGGAGGGGCGCAAACTGGCGGCGATCGGTGTAGGAGCCCGGCGCTGGATCAGTCAGCACGGGTTGGCGCTGAACGTGGAGGCTGATCTGGCCGGCTTTGCCCAGGTGGTCCCCTGTGGCATCGCCGATCGGCCCGTGGGGCGTTTGCTGGATTGGCGGCCGGAGCTCACGGCAGCAGCGTTACGCCCGCGGCTGCTGCAGTGCTTCAGCCAGCGCTTTGGACTGCAGCTGCGCCCACCCACCCCCCAGGAGACCCTTCAGGGGTGGTAAGACCGGGACCACTCACATGCTCCTGATGCCCACCGCTGAGATCCGCTGGAGCGGCAGCCGCCGCGATCAGCAGGCCCTGGCTCAACGGCCCGATTGGAGTGATCTCAGTGGCCTGGAGCAGCTCTGGCCGCGGCTGGCCGAACGCCATGGCGATGCCACGGCCCTCGATGCGCCCCATGCCAAGCCGCCCGAGCAGCTCAGCTTTCGTGATCTGAACGCCCGCATCGAGCAGGCCGCCGCCGGCTTCGCCGCCCTTGGCGTGAAGCCCGGGGATGTAGTGGCGCTGTTCTCGGAAAACAGCCCCCGCTGGCTGGTGGCTGATCAGGGGCTGATGCGGTTCGGGGCGGCCGATGCGGTGCGCGGTAGCGGTGCCCCGGTGGAGGAGCTGCGCTACATCGCCGCCGATTCCGGCGCCGTGGCCCTGGTGCTCGAATCGGCGGAGCTGCTCACCCGGCTCAAGCTCAGCAGCGAGCTGCTGGGGCAGCTGCGCTTTGTGGTGCTGCTGCAGGGGGATCGCGGTTCGGTGGTGCCGGTTCTGCCCTGCTTCACCTGGGAGGAATTGATGGCGCAGGGGGCCAAGGCGCCGGTGCCCGCCTGGCCGGAGGGCGGTGAGCAGCGTCTGGCCACGGTGCTGTACACCTCAGGCACCACCGGCCAGCCCAAGGGCGTGCCCCTCAGCCACGCCAACCTGCTGCATCAGCTGCGTCATCTGGGCGTGGCTGTGGCACCGCAGCCGGGTGATCGAGTGCTGAGCGTGCTGCCGATCTGGCATGCCTATGAGCGCAGCGCTGAATACTTCCTGCTCGCCTGCGGCTGCTCGCAGACCTACACGAACCTCAAGCAGCTACGGCCGGATCTGCAACGGGTGCGGCCCCACTATCTGATCAGCGTGCCGCGCTTGTGGGAGGCGCTGCTGAGCGGCTTTGAGGATGCGCTGGCGGCCATGCCTTCCGCCCGCCAGAAGCTGCTGCGCTCTGCACTGGGCTTGAGCCGCTACCACTGCCTGTCGCGGCGGGTGGCCGCTGATCGCACCCTCGTTCCAGAACCTGCAGGGCGCCGGTTATTGGCGGCAGGCGGCGCGCTGCTGAGTTGGCCCCTGCATGGCCTGGCCAGCCTCCTGTTCTGGCCCAAGGTGCGCCAGCAGCTGATCGGCGGCCGTTTGCGCACCGCCATCAGCGGCGGCGGCGCCCTGGCGATCCATGTGGATGGCTTCTTTGAAGCGGTGGGAATTGAGCTGCTGGTGGGCTATGGCCTCACCGAAACCAGCCCGGTGCTCACCTGCCGCCGCCGCTGGAACAACCGCCGCGGCAGCTCCGGCCAGCCCCTGCCGGGCACGGCGATCCGGATCGTGGATCCCGAGAGCGGTGTTCTGCTCCAGATCGGAGAGCGGGGTCGCGTGCTCGCGCAAGGGCCGCAGGTGATGGAGGGCTATCTGGGCAAACCTGAAGCCACCGCCAAGGTGCTGGATGCGGCGGGTTGGTTCGACACCGGCGATCTTGGCCAGCTGCTGGCGGATGGAACGCTGGTGCTCACCGGCCGCGCCAAAGACACCATCGTGCTCAGTAGCGGCGAAAACATTGAGCCAGGCCCCCTGGAGGAGTGCCTGGTGGCCTGCACCCTGGTGGAGCAGGTGATGCTGGTGGGGCAAGACCGCAAGGCCCTGGGCGCTTTGGTTGTGCCCAAGCCGGAAGCCCTCGCCGGCTGGGCCCGCGAGGAGGGGCTGCCCATGCCCCAAGGCGCCGCCGCCGATCCGGCCCTGCTCAAGGCCCTCGCCGGCCGGCTCAATCGCCGCCTTCAAGCCCGCCCCGGCGCAAGACCGGATGAACGCCTGGCTGGTGTGGCCCTGGTGGAGCCGTTCACGCTCGACAACGGCCTGCTCACCCAAACCCTCAAGCAGAAGCGCGATCGGATCGCCGAGCGGGATGCGGCCGCGATTGAGGCGATCTACGGCCGCTGAACGGCTTGATGGCAGCGGGGCGGCCGGAAACCCGCCCCGCTGCTGCGTTGCCGCAGCGCTCTGGCGCTGACAACCTGAGCGCTGGTTTTTGATTCCCATGGCCGACGGCAGCCTTTCGATCAAGCGTTCGATCACCGTGCGCGCCGTGGTCACCCCCCGTTGGAAGGAAGACGCCGAACGCGAGATCAGCAACGCCATCGCCGGCAGCGACGCGCAGCTGGCCCAGCTGGAGCAGGAAGGTCAGGAGCTCGTGGATGCCATCCGCAGTCAGAGCGCCAATCCTCTCGATCCCCGCGTGCAGGATCAGGTGGCTTCGGTGCAGGAGCAGGTGGCTGCCAAGCGGGCTGAGCTCGAAGAGCAGAAGCGTCAGCTGATCGAGCAGCAGCGCCAGGTGCGCGATCTGGAGATGGAGCAGATCGTGGATCAGGGTCAGCTGGAGAGCTTCTGCGATGTGCGCGTCGGCGACAACCTCGTGGAGAAGTTGTCTGTGGCTGTGGTGGTGCGGGATGGGGTGATCGAGGCGATCGAAGGCACCCTCTGACCCGCCGTGGCGGGGAAGCGAGCCACGTAAAATCCGCCCCAATTGCGCGGCAGACCTCCGTTGGCCACCCACGAAATCTTTATGCCCGCCCTCTCCTCCACCATGACGGAGGGCAAGATCGTGGAGTGGCTCAAAAAGCCGGGCGACAAGGTGGAGCGCGGTGAGTCGGTGCTCGTGGTCGAGTCCGACAAGGCCGACATGGATGTGGAATCGTTCAACGAGGGCTACCTCGCCGCCGTGTTGATGCCGGCTGGGGGCACCGCCCCCGTTGGCGAAACCATTGGTCTGATCGTGGAGACCCAGGCGGAGATTGCCGAGGTGCAGGCCAAGGCTCCCAGCGGTGGCACCCCTGCCGCTGCTCCGGCCCCGGTCGCTGCTCCCGCGGCCGCTGCACCAGCGGCTCCTGCTCCCGCTCCTGTGGTGGCAGCCCCAGTTGCCGTGGCTGCGGCACCGGCTTCAGTGAGCAACGGCCGTGTGGTGGCCAGCCCCCGCGCCAAGAAGCTCGCCAGTCAGCACGGCGTGGCCCTGGAAGCCCTGCGCGGCAGCGGCCCCCACGGCCGTATTCAGGCCGAAGACGTGGAGCGTGCCCTCGGCCTCACGGTGGCTGTGCCCCGTGTGGCTGAGGGCTCTGGCCCTGCTGTAGTGGCTGCTGCCGGTGGCAACGGTGCTACGGCTTCAGCTCCTGCGCCAGCCGGCGATGCCTTCGGTCGCCCCGGCGAGAGCGTGAGCTTCAACACGCTGCAGAACGCGGTCAACCGCAACATGCTCGCCAGCCTGGAGGTGCCCTGCTTCCGGGTGGGCTACACGATCACCACCACCAAGCTCGACGCCTTCTACAAGCAGGTGAAGAGCAAGGGCGTCACCATGACCGCCCTGCTGGCCAAGGCAGTGGGCGTGGTGCTGGCCCGCCATCCTCAGGTGAATGCAGCCACCAGCCCTGATGGCGCTGCGATGGCCTACCCCGCTGCAGTGAATGTGGCCGTGGCCGTGGCGATGGAAGACGGTGGTCTGATCACCCCGGTGCTCGCCAACGCCGACAAGACCGACATCTATTCCCTGGCCCGCAACTGGGCTGATCTGGTGAGCCGTGCCCGCAGCAAGCAGCTGCAGCCCGATGAGTACAGCACCGGCACCTTCACCCTCTCCAACCTTGGGATGTTCGGTGTGGATCGCTTCGACGCGATCCTGCCCCCAGGCACCGGCGCGATCCTGGCGGTAGCCGCCTCCCGCCCCACCGTGGTGGCCGGCAAGGATGGCTCCATGCGGGTCGGCAATCAGATGCAGGTGAACCTCACCTGTGATCACCGCGTGATCTACGGCGCCCACGCCGCCGCCTTCCTCAAGGACCTGGCCCAGCTCATCGAAACCAACCCCGAAAGCCTGGCGATCTGACCTAAAACACGCCTTTTCATGGCGACGGATCCCGCTGATCTGCGGCTCTCGAGCTATGTCTTCGATCTCCCGGAGACGTTCATCGCCCAACGGCCCGTGGAGCCTCGCCATGCCGCCAGGCTGCTGGCCGTTGAGCCTGGCCCCAAGGCGAGCTGCTGTCATCTCACGGTGTGGGATCTCCAGCAGGAGTTGCAGCCTGGTGATCTGCTGGTGGTCAACAACACCCGGGTACTGAAGGCTCGGCTGCAGGTGCGCCGCCCCAGCGGTGGGTCCGTAGAACTGCTGGTGCTGGAGCCGGTGCAGGGTAGCGACTGGCTCTGTTTGGCCCGCCCGGCTAAACGGCTCAAACCCGGTGAAGTGCTGCAGCTGGAGCACGACGGTCAGGAGCCGTTGGCGTTGGAGGTGGTGGGTATCGATGAGGAAAGCGGTGGTCGCGTGGTGCGTTTCCCCAAGGAGTGCACCAGCCCCGAGGCGATCGAAGCCCTCCTGGCCCGTTACGGCTCGATCCCATTGCCTCCCTACATCCAACAGCAGAACGACGACGACGACACGCGCTATCAGACCCGCTATGCCTCCCGGCCTGGAGCCGTTGCTGCTCCAACGGCGGGCCTGCACTTCAGTGATGAGTTGATCGCCGCGATCCGCGGCCGCGGCGTTGTGATGGCGGAGGTGACTTTGCATGTGGGCCTGGGTACGTTCCGGCCCGTCGAAACCGAAGACCTCACCCAGCTGGAGCTGCACAGCGAATGGGTGGAGGTGTCGCCCGCTCTGGTGGAGGCTGTGGCTGCTTGCCGTGCGCGTGGTGGGCGGGTGATTGCCGTGGGCACCACTTGCGTGCGCAGCCTGGAGGCAGTCGCTCAGCTCCATGGCGGCGAACTCAAGCCCCACACCGGTCCGGTGAATTTGGTGATCCAGCCGGGCTATCGCTTCGCGGTGGTCCAGGGCCTGCTCACCAACTTCCACCTGCCCAAGAGTTCACTGCTGCTGCTGGTGAGCGCCTTGATCGGTCGCCAGCGGTTGCTGGATCTCTACGAGCAGGCCAAGGCTGAGGGCTATCGCTTCTTCTCCTATGGCGATGCCATGTGGATTGCGCCAGAGGCGGTGCTGGCGGAAGCGCAACCCCAAGGCTGAAGCCGCCCAGCCAGCAAAAAGCCCCCAGTTTGCGGCCGGGGGCTTGAGCTTGTGATCGCAACGAACGATCAGCCGGCTGCCAGGTTGCCAGCTACGAAGTCCCAGTTCACCAGCTTGTCGAGGAAGGTGGTGATGTAGTCGGGGCGGCGGTTCTGGTAGTCGAGGTAGTAGGCGTGCTCCCACACATCCATGGTGAGCAGAGCCTTCTGACCGTGGGCCAGGGGCAGATCGGCGTTGCCGGTCTTGGTCACCTTGAGGGTGCCGTTGTCGAGCACCAGCCAGGCCCAGCCGCTGCCGAACTGGGTGGCGCCGGCGGCCTTGAACTCCTCAACGAACTTCTCGAAGCTGCCAAAGTCAGCGTTGATCTTGTCGAGCAGGGCGCCGCTGGGGCTGCCGCCACCACCCGGCTTGATGCACTGCCAGTAGAAGCTGTGGTTCCACACCTGGGCGGCGTTGTTGAACACGCCGGCCTTGCTGGCATCACCGGCCACGGCGGTGATGGTGTCTTCCAGGCTCTTGCTTTCCAGCTCGGTGCCGGCCACCAGGTTGTTGAGGTTGGTCACGTAAGCGTTGTGGTGCTTGCCGTGGTGGAACTCAAGGGTCTGGCGGGAAATGTGGGGCTCGAGCGCATCGAGGCCGTAGGGCAGCGCAGGCAGCGTGTGAGCCATGTGACGTGGGATCGTGCTGGATGTGGCCCGGCCTTGTGCCGGACGGCCGGGGCATCCTAACGATCGCTTCAGGTTTCGTAAGTCGCGAGAACCGCCCAGCATGGAGCGCTGCGAGGAGCGGTGAGGAGAAGAAGCGCTATGGCGAGAAGGTGTCCTGCCCGGGATATCCATGGATATCCCGGGCAGGACAGCCGCGCGAGGCGTGTTGGTGCCTGCAACCGCAAGAGGGTGCCACCGTGCCAGGTCAACGGGACCGACCTCTGCAGCCGCTGATCAGGGCACAGTCGGTGCGCCGGTTGTGATCCTGAGCAGATCAGCCCTTGATCTGAAGGAGTTCCACCTCAAAGATCAAGGTTGCATTTGGGGGGATCACGCCGCCTGCACCGCGTTCGCCGTAGGCCAGATCGGGAGGAATCACGAGCTTGCGCTTGCCGCCCACCTGCATGCCGGCCACGCCTTCATCCCAGCCTTTGATCACACGGCCTGCGCCCAGGGGGAAGGAGAAGGGACCGCGGCCGTAGCTGCTGTCGAACTCCTTGCCGTTCTCCAGGGTGCCGCGGTAGTTGACCACAACCGTTTGGCCAGAGGTGGCTTCGGGGCCATCTCCCACCACCAGATCTGTGATGCGTAGACCCGAGGCGGTGGTGCGCTCCTTGGGGGCTACTAGCTCGCCGCCGAGAGAAGCGGCACCGGAACCGGCGATTTGATCAGGGCTGCCGGCGTCGTTGGCCATGGTGAAAAGTGCGGGGTTGGGGTCTTCGGGGTCCAGCTCAAACTGGCCGCTCAAGCTGGCCGGGGCTGCGGCCGGAGCCGCTGCAACCACCACCTGTGCTGCCGGCTGGGCTTGCACCGTGGAGGGCGCCACCAGCTGGCTGACCAGCGCCAGAAGCAGGCAGGCCACGCACACAGCCGAGCTGATCAGGATGTCGCGCATGGCTCAAGAAGGGCTGAAGCGGCGAATTCTGCCCCAGCTTCAGTCGGGAACGTCGCTGAAGCTGCTGGCGTCGTTGGCTCCCGTATCGCTGCGCAGTCGCCTGAGTTGTTGCTCCAGCCGATCGATCCGGCCGCGCAGTTCATCCACTTCCCGCTGGCGCGCCAGGCCCAGATCTTGCAGGAGGTGATCGAGATTGCGCTCCACCTGACGCTCGGTCTGCTTCTCCAGTTCTGGGTTCTCGCCCCGCAGGCTCGCCAGAACGTCGTCCACCAGAGCGGTCGCCTGGGCGGGGTCGAGGCGGCCGCTGCTCACCCAGGCCTGAGTCACGCTGCGTAGGCGATCGGCCACCAGTGATGTGGTGCCAAGGCCCCGCACCAGCAGCTGTTGAAGGGGATTGTTCGCGTCCATGGGCCCGCCCGTGGTTCCTGCTCCAAACCATGGCGCTTCCTAACGTCGGTGGCCATGGCAGGGAACCGGCCGTTGTGGACATGGAGCGGCGCGGCGGCGGCCGGGTTGCTGGCGGGTCTGGCCTTGCCTCCCTGGGGCTGTCCGCCTTTGCTGTGGCTGGCGTTGGTTCCCTTGTGGGCTTTGGGGCCTGGCCCCGCGGTGCTCTGGGGTGGCGCGGCGGTGCTGGTGAGCCATCGCTGGTTGCTGTGGCTGCACCCCCTCGATTGGGTGGGCGTGCCGCTGCCGCTGAGCCTGCCGCTCTGCGTGTTGCTCTGGGTCAGCCTCGGTGTGGTGGCGGCGGCTCTTGTGGGCGGTTGGCGGCTGCTGGTGCAGCGACTGGGGCCTGAGCGCCGGAGTACGGCATGCCTGGCCGCGGCGCTCTGGGGTCTGGCGGAAGTTGCCCTGGCCAAAGGGCCCTTGTTCTGGATTGGTTTGGGCAGCGCTGCGTTGCCCGGTGATCGAGCCTTGGCTGGCTTGGCCCAATGGATTGGTGCTGGTGGTTTGGCGGCTCTGCAGCTGATGCTGGCCTGGTGGTTCTGGCGCTTGTTGGCTGCCTGGGCTGCGCAACGCAGTGGTGTGTGGCGTTCGGCCGGCGCCTGGCTGCTGGTGGTGGTGCTGCTGCATGCCTGGGGTTGGCGGCTGCTGCAGCTCTCTGAGCCAGTTGCCGATGCTGCAAGCCATCTAAACGTGCTGGTGCTGCAGCCTGCGATTCCTACGCGGGAGAAATTCAGCTGGAGCCAGCAACAGGCTCTCCTGCGCCGTTTGGCCGGAGCACAACTGCAAGCGGAGCAGCAAGGGGCAGAACTACTCGTGTTGCCCGAGGGGGCCCTGGCTGTGGGGCAGACCCTCCCTCACGCCGCCGCAGTGGAGGTGCTGAGTGGTGGCTTCCGCGAGATCGACGGCCAGTTGCGGAGCTCGGTGCTGCGCTTTGCGCCTGGGGAGCAGGAGCCCGTGCAGGCGATCGATAAACACCGTCTTGTTCCGCTCGGCGAGTGGATCCCCGGCGGCAGTTGGTTGAGCTGGGCGGGATTGTCAGCGGTGGGCGGCGTGAGCTTCGGTGAGCCCTCGCGGTTGTTGGCGCGCCCCACTGGCGCTGTGGGCGTGGCGATCTGCTACGAGATCGCTGATGGGGCTGCGCTGGCCGCGGCAACGCGTGATGGTGCCGGCTGGCTGTTGGCGAGTGCCAACCTCGACCCCTATCCCCCTCAACTGCAGGGCCAGTTCGCTGCTCTGGCCCAATTGCGGTCAATCGAAACCGGACGTTGGCTGGTGAGCGCAGCCAATACCGGCCCCAGTCTGCTGGTGGATCCTTCTGGCGCTGTACGTCAACGGTTGAGCAACGGGATCGCTGCAACCCTTCAGCTGCGGTTGCCGGTGCGGGCTGGTCGTACGGGCTACAGCCGCATGGGCGAGTTGCCGCTACTTCTGCTGGCCGCCGGCGCGGCTGCAGTCCGCCTTCGATCTCGAGTGCGACAATCTTGAGACTTTCTTGAGATTGCCTGTGCGTTCCTCGCGCTGGGGTGTGGCTGCGGCTCTGGCGCTGGGAATGGCTGCGTTGCCACTGCCTCCGCTCAGGGCTGAGGGTTTACGGCTGCAGGCCGAGGCCGAGCTATTCGAGACTCTGCGGGCCCTGGGAGTGACCGTGCAGCAGGGCGGCGTCTGCGGGGCTCCTGGTCAGCTCGCCACTTACAACATGGGTGCCAATTTGCTTTGCCTGGGCGATGCCCTGCAGGCCAGGTCCAAGGAGCGCTCCAAGGTGCTCCATCACGAGCTGGTGCACGTGGTGCAGGACTGTCTGGATGGCCTCGACACACCCACATCGTTGGCCCTCAGCGAGGGGCTGCGCCGGGCTGGTGATCTCACGGAGCGCCAATTGAATGGATTCTTCCTGCAGCACCTGCGCAACCAGGGCAATCTCCAGCACGTGGTGGCCACCACGGCTCCGCTACCCCAGGACAGCCGTCAGCGGGAAATAGAGGCGTATGCCTTGCAGGCTGATCCCGCCCTGGTGCAGCATCTGCTGCGGCAAAGCTGCCGCAGGCCTTGATGCCCCTTGATGCTGAGGATTCGCAGGAATCCCCGATTGGCCGGCTGCTGAGCAGTGCCCGTTCGCTCTGGCAACTGCGCGTTTTCCGTCGCTTTTGGGTCGCGAATTTGGTGTCGAACCTCGGCACCAGCGCCTTTGTGATGGCCCTGTCGTGGCTCACGGTGAAGACCTACGGCGCCAGTGGCATCGCGGCTTTGGCCCTTAGCTATGGCGTGCCGCAGTTTTTGCTGAATGTGGTGGGTGGTGCTGCTGCCGATCGCATCAGTCGGCGCCGGCTATTTCAGCTCACCGAAACCGGCTTTTTGCTCGTAGCGCTGACGCTGTGGTTGGTGTCGATTGGTGGCACCGTGCCGCTCTGGTTGCTGGTGGTGGTGAATGCCTGCAATGGCGCTATTTCAGCGTTTGATTCACCCGCTCGCACAGCTCTGATCAGCGAGATGGTGCCGCAGCACCAATGGATGGAAGCCCAACAGCTCTATAGCGCCTCATCCAATATCACCAATATTTTCGGGCCTGCCCTCGGCGGGGTGCTGCTGAGCATCGGCACCAGCAATCGCAGTCATGAAGAGGTGGCGTTCTTCTTCAATGTGCTCAGCTTTCTGCCCCTGTTAATCCTGATCCCATTTCTGCCTTCGCCGCGTGCGGCAACCCACGCTGCACGCAGCAAGGGGGAATCTTTTTTGCGCAGTGTTGCTGAAGGCCTGCAGTTTGTGCGCGGTCAGTGGAGTTTGCGGTCGCTATTGCAGCTTCTGGCGGTGGTGATGCTGCTGGGAATGCCGTTTCAAACCCTGCTGCCGATCTTTGTGCATGGTCACCCCTCCATGGGCGGGGGGCAAAGCCATGGCTATTACGCCGCGTTGCTTTCAGCCGTGGCACTGGGAGGGTTTGTGGGGGCGTTGCTTGGGATGGCCTCCAGCAGCGGCCGCCGCCCAGGTGGCCCGTTGTTGGCAGCGGCTGTGGGGCTTGGCCTGTCGATCGTGCTGCTGGCCTCCAGTGCCGTGATCCATTGGGCTTCGCTGGCGGCGTTCTTTGCTGGAGCCTGCGGCGTGTTGGCCGTGAATCTCGATACGGCTTTGGTGGAGGGGTTTACGCCAGTCGCTCTGCAGGGGCGGGTGTCGGCGATTGCCAGCTTGAGCAAGGGATTGCAGTCATTCAGTGCGGCAGCGGCCAGTGGGTTGATGCATGCGGTCGCGCTGCTCACGGGTGTGCCTGGATCGGGTTACGGGCCTGTGCAGGTGTCGATGGGAGTGGGGCTGATCCTGGTGGTGTTGCTGTTGCGTGGGCCGCTGCTGGCCCTTGAGGCACGCGCCGCCTCCGCCAGCGCCTAGGTCAAGCCCAGTGCGAGGGCGCAAAAAAAGGCGCCCCTGGGGGCGCCGGATGGATGAACTGGCCTCCCCGGATCAGAAGATCTGGGCGCGGGGGTTGCTCACGGTGGCGAGCTGAGCCTGGTGCAGGCGCTGGGCCTTCAGGATCTGCGCGCGGATGAGGGCGAGGGTGTTCATGGCGGTGGCCTCAAGCTGGCAGCCCCGTTCCCTGCTGCCAAGGCGTGCGTCCCACGAGGGGATGAACGTGCTCAAAGTGTAGCAACGGCTACCAGTCCAAAAGTGTTCGTGGTGTACCGAGTTCTTGTGCTCACGAGCGCCTTGTGATGTCTCGGTCTGACGGCGGGGATTTCAGTCCACGCGCTCGACTGCTGCTGCGTGTGCTCACCATGCTGCGCTGGCCCCCGGCGTTGGTGATCTCCTCGGGCGTCTTGGGCTGGGTCATCGCCACAGACGATGAAACCGTGCTGAAAGGGCCGATCCGTGTTCAGTTGTCGTTGGATCGCCCTTTGCCGGTGAACGCCACTGTGTCTGGCATTGATGCCCCCATCCGCACCCAGCCTCTGCAGGCCACGGTGCAGTTGCCGCAGGGTGTTCAGCTGGCGGCGCCTGTTGCTCTGGCGATTCCCTAGTTGCAAAACCTCCTACGTGCCGATATCGCCGGCGCCGTCAACACCACTGTGGTTGGCCCTGTGGGGGTGAACGGCGCCGTGCAGGCGCAGGTGAGCGGCAGTGTGGACGCCAGCGTGGATGGCGAGGTGGATGCAGCCATCACCAAGCCGATCCAGCATGAGCGGATCC
>VFQS010001376.1_pt1 | contig 22546 bp, 24 predicted proteins | sample 3512361 | NCBI WGS metagenome assembly VFQS01 (sample SAMN10412375, study PRJNA504923) | tailings metagenome | isolation source: Relicate 1 Philex TSF3 active mining | place: Philippines
AAACCTGATTACAAAGCCATCATCGACAAAATGCGCGAGGAACTAGGAAAAGCCTAATTTGATAACTTACCTTAAGTGGGGGTATTTGTATTTAAAGAAAATGTTTGGCAAATGATATAGAGTGTTGGGAAGTGCAAATGAGTGAGTTTGACATGTCGCCCAAGGCTTAATCTGAAAATGAAACCAATTGAAATCAATATTGCATGGCAAGGTAAGAGTGATTGCAATACATGCTCTATAAGAGATTCTGTTTTATTTGCCGAGCTCAATCAGGATGACTTTTCCAAAATCCATGCTCAAGTTGACGATCTTAAATACGAGCAAGACTCACTAATCTATTGTCAAGGAGATGCTGGCAGACATTTATATACCTTAAGGGAAGGATATATAAAGTTGCTGTACTTAAATGACGATGGCACTGAGCGTATAGTCAGATTAGTAAGGAAGGGCGATTTATTTGGTATGGAAGCTATGTTTGGTGATGTTTACCAACACTCAGCAGTTGCTTTAAGACCTGTTTACTTATGCAAGATACCAGTACCTGCAATTAACATATTAGATGCAGAGTCTCCTCGTTTGCAACGTCAAATGATGAAGAAATGGAATGATGCATTATCAGACTCTCAAACTTGGTTTGCGGAGATTAATACTGGTAGAGTTGAAATTCGTCTAGCCAGATTTCTGTTGAGACTGGCAATTGATAGTGGTGAGAAATTTCAGGCGCCGCTTTTTAAACGTGAGGACATGGGCCTTATGATGGATGCAAAATTGGAAACTATTAGTCGTGCACTAAGTGGTTTGTCTGAAATGCACCTTGTTACTAACATTACTCGTACTTCAGTAGATATTCCTGATTTAGAAAAACTAAAAAACTATAGTTGTATGGGTTAATAGTATTAATTACTTATGCCCACACTTGTAGGGAATCCCGCTTTATTTACTTAACCTATTTGATCCCCATTGATCTAATAGCCTTTGACTGTGTGCAGCTACGCCTTCAATTGAGTCTTGCGGTAATTGTTTAAGGCATTCAGCTAGAGCTTCAGGACTGAGTTTTTCGACGGCTTTATTTTGTTTGATCTCTTGTGCTGATTTACCATCCCAAGCAAATGGATTCGAGAATGATGGCGGATCAGGTAGGCAATCATCAGCATAAAAAGGTGTGTCGTCAGTCGCAAATGGCGAGAATGAAATTGTTTTTTCAAAAATAAGTGGCTTACCCGTGGGTGTTGGTGGGGGTAGGGGCATTGAATAAATAGCTTTGCGGGCAAGCTCTTCTGCTTTGTCAGAGGTTTTCCACAGTGTTTCTACTGAAGTGATACTGCCATTGGGAGCGATTTCAATTCTGAATCTCACTTGCCCTTGATCAGGCCCTTCAATAGCTGTGCCCATCATGCTACGAACTTGCTTGCCCCAACTATGTCTGTAGCCTTTACTATTCTTTAGTGTGTACTGAGAGGCAAATGCCCATTCTTCTGCTGTTGGAGCGCTTGGTGCTTCTTGTGTAGCCGGTACTTTTGTCGTGAGTGTTTGCTCTTTTGTGATATTAGCGGGCTGTTCTTTTTCTTCTGGTTCTTCAAGTTTGATTTCTACGACGGTGTCTTCCCCTTTTTTGATAGACATGGTTAGTGTCTTTGTATAAAAAGATAAAAAACTAAAGTGAAAAATTAAAGATAGAGCAACAGCCACTTTAAAAGGCGACTTAAGAATTTTGGTCAAGCCAGTCAAAATTGACAATCACTTCTCTTCTTGTTTTGCTAACTTTAGATTCATGTTGAGCCAGTTGGGTATGCCATCTTCTGCCCGTACTGCCTTGAATCCCTTTTCTCTGAGGCGCTTTACTGCTTCATAAGAAAGAACGCAGTATGTGCCCCTACAGTAAGCCACAATCGTTTTAGATTTGGGGAAGTCGCCTAGGCGTTCCTCTAACTCCTCAAGACTGATATTGATTGCCCCCTCTAGATGAGAGTGAGCATACTCTTCACTGGGTCGAACATCTAATAAAGTAATTTCACCACTCTTGGCTAGTTTGAGCACCTGTTGAACTGGCATACCCTCTAGGCTATCTCTTGCGGTTAAGTACTTATTAACAAGACCATCGACTTCTTCAATATGTCTTTGCCCAACATCTTGTAGTCTTAGAAATAAATCAATGACATCAGAGTCGGCTATTTCATAAACGATGGATTTGCCTTGCCTAACTGTATTCACAATACCCACTTGCTTGAGTACCTGAAGGTGCTGTGACACATTAGCGATAGGTAACTTAACCTTTTTTGCTAAGTCTTCAACCGCTGTAGGACATTGAATAATTAGTTCAATCAGTTCTAAGCGAACCTCAGAGCCGAGGGCTTTCCCTAGTTTGGCGAACTGTTCAAAGAGTTTTTGCTTGAAGCTTGATTTTTGTTTAGGCATAATCATTCAATAAGTTTATTGAATATAGGCGAGGGTGTAAATGTATAGAAATATAATAGTGAGTATTGTCGCTCTATTTTCATTGAGTGCCTATGCCAATAGTCCAGTTCCTCTGGAGATCCATGGTCAAAAAGCCTTAGTTTTTATCAATCAAGATCCTCCAGGCACAAGATGTAATACGAACGTTCAGATTGCTGCCGAAATTGCTAATGCTTACCGATTACCAATCCTAATTCTTCCTCAAACAGCGGTCCCGCCATTAACGCCTGCTCCATCTGTTTGGTATAACGGTCAGAACATCGCGGCCAGCGGTGGTGCCCATAACGGTATGGTGAGCTATCAAATCATTGCCGATATTCTTGAGCTTGAAGGAACAACCAAACAAAAGAAGTATGGTAAGTTATTCAATGACAGCGTAAGACCTGACTTTGATAAATTCAAATCAACCATTAAGACTGGAAAATAATAATGAAAAGAATATTACTTGCTTTAGCTTTAACATCGCTCATCTCAAATCCAGTAATGGCTGATAACAAAGCCATTGCTGTTGATGAAATTGCTGGATATTTAGATTTTGTGGACTATGGTGGTGCTACCATATTTGCAGAGCAGATTCCTGCTGAGGAATATAAAAAGATGCTCGTTATTGATGCTAGAGATAAGGCTCAATTTGATAAGAGCCATATACCTGGAGCGATCAATATTGAATGGCGTCAGGTATTAGCTCAAAAAGACAAAATTCCAAAAAACAAACCAGTCTTGATCTACTGTAATACTGGCAGTCTTTCAGCACAGGCAGGATTTGCTTTGCGTGTTGCTGGGTATGATAATTTGCGAATTCTTCAGGGTGGCTATGAAGAGTGGAAATCCAAAGGTGGACTGGACGCTTATAAAAAAGCTATTAATAAACAACCCAAGCATTAATTAGTGAGATGAAAAGATATTATTAGAATGAGTGAGTTCTCATAGCAATATATAGCAGCTATGTTGTAACGCAACACAGATTTTTTATCTGCTGAATAACTTTTTTGGCATCAAATCCAGGCAAACTCTATCTATATAGTCTCCATATATTACATACATCATTCATGCATAAATTCTTCACATAATTTTTCTTGATTATTCATATACTTCGCCCTGTTTTAAATGGAGATACAAATGAATAAGGCGGAGTTGGTGGCAAAAGCGGCAGAAGGTGCTGATATCAATAAAGTTGATGCTGAGGGTGCTTTGAATGCAGCAATTGAAACAATTATTAAAGTACTTGCTAAAGGTGACAAAGTTCAATTAATTGGTTTTGGAACATTCAGTTCTGGTAATCGTGCTGCACGTATCGGTAGAAATCCAAAAACTGGTAAAGAAGTAAAAATCCCAGCAGCAAGAACGGTGAAATTTACTGCGGGCAAAGCATTTAAAGATCGTGTGAACAAACGCAAGTAAGTCAACTAAGCAAAAGTAGATTTAGGTTAAGAGTCATCATATTTAGTGATGCCCAAATTTAAATGGGATAATTGGGCATCCACTCCTAATTTAGCCATGATGAATGAATTTGAATTAAAGCTGGTCTTTCCCGATGAAAAGTTTCCGGAATTAGAAAAACTAGTTATTTCAAAAGGCGGAGTACGTAGACAGCGTTTACAAGCTTTTTATTTTGATACCGACTATTTCACTCTAGCCAATTCTGGTATTGCGCTTCGCATAAGAAAAGAAGGCCGCTCTTGGGTGCAAACACTAAAAGCTCCCACCTCATCAGGTTTCGAGCGTTTAGAGCATAACGTTACGCTTAATCACGCTGGTACCGGAGTGCCTTTATTGAATCTTCAGCTACACGCTGATCATCCAGCTTTTAATGCCGTAACCAAAGTGTTACAAAAAGAAAAGCTCGACCCATCAGCGCTTCGCGTTAGGTATCAGACTGATATCTGGAGGCGTGCTGCTTTAGTGAGGGCGCGTGGGGCTTTATTGGAGTATGCACTAGATAGTGGAGAGATTAGAGCTTATCAGAAAGATGGTTTAGAAAAAATTGTTGGTGTTACAGAGTTAGAGATTGAGCTTAAATCTGGAGACGATTGCGCAGTTATTAATCATGCCAAATCCTTAGTTAGACGCTATGGCCTTTGTGTTGATACCAGAAGTAAGGCACAGCGAGGTTATTTGGCTGCAAATGGTATGGTTGGTGCAAGACCAGTTAAGGCAACTGAATTGCGTATCAAACAAGCTCATGACGGCGCCTTATCTGCTGCTCTATTGAATTCTTGTTTGAGTCAAATTTTGCCCAACGCCAGCGAAATTAATACCGGTTTGCTTTATTTTGATGAGCATCTTCATCAGTTGCGGGTGGGACTAAGACGCCTTAAAACTGCGATGAAAAGTTTGGGCTTAATTCAAATATTTTTTACGGAGAATGATCTCAAAGAGCTTGAAACTGTTTTTGCTCAACTGGGGTCTTATCGTGATTTGAATTTCCTAGATGAAAAGTTAAGGCCTGCGTTGGCTGCAGTAAATGCGCCACAAATGAATCTAGTATCAGTTAAAGATTTACCTCACCCCCAGCAATTTTTAAAGCAAAAGAGTTTTCAACTATTTTGCTTATCAATTATTGACTTGTCATTGACGCTAGCGAAAATTGATCCAAGCATTCAGCGTTTAAAGCCCTTGGCTCTAAAAGACTTGGATAAGGTTCAAAAAGATACCAAGAAATTAGCGCTTAACTTCATGAGTATTCAAGATGAGCAACGCCATAAATTGCGTAAACGTCTTAAACGTTTGCGTTATTCACTGGAATTTTTCAAAGATTTTTGTGATCAAAAACGCTATAAAGATTATCTAAAGAGCTTGGGAAGAGTTTCTGAATCATTAGGTAATTACAACGACATTTGCGTCGCCCTTGATAAATCTGAGCAACTATTAACGGCAGATAGCAATATATTGTTTGCTATGGGGTGGCTCAAAGCAGAGCAGACTCGAACTCGTTCAGAGTGTAATGAGACCTTGCAAAGATTTTATAAGCTCAAAAAAGTTTGGTAGTGATAGCTACTCAATAGCTTTGATATTTGTCAAAAATTTAAATTAAGCATCAAATGCTAAAAGTTGTAATAGTTGTTGTGCCATCATTTTTATCTCGAGTGCAAGTTGCACCTAGATGCGACATTAACATCAGCATTTCGTGATTATTGCTTAAGACATAACCATGCACTTCTTTGTAACCATTTCTTTTGGCGGTATCGAGCATAGCTTTCATCAGGTGTGAGCCAATGCCTTCGTGTTGAAAGTCATCGCGCACAGATAATGAGAACTCGGCCTCCGTATTTGCACCTTCTTCTACATATCTAGCAATACCTATTAAGGTTTGATCTTCATGTTGTTCATTCACCAAAAATGCTCCAATTGCTACGTCATCTCTGGTGTGTGCACAGATGATTCTTTCTAGTAGCGATTCAGGCAAGTTTTTTAGATGTTGGCAGTACCTAAGGTAGCGACTCTTGGTTGATAAATGATCAAACAAATCTAGTACATGGGGTCGATCAGATTCTTGCATGGGTCTCATATGGTAGAGACCTTGTTCAATTTCATAATCAGCATGAAGCAAGGGCGAGCTCAGATCAAATTTTTCATCAATCATAATGTTTGGTTATATGCATGTAATTGAATTATTGATATCTGAACAAATCAATGTGAACTAAATATTTCATTTTTTCAAAAATGGTTTCTTAATCAGCTTTATTTAATCAATTCATGATTTGGCGCAAGTATTGATGCCAGATTTGAGTAATTTCATGAATCTAAGTTATTCTTGGTGCAAATTTACTAAGAGGGTGCTATGGCTAAAACATATGTGAATCGCTTTTCTTTGACTGGTAATGATCAAGTTGAAGGTCTTAATGCGGAAATCAACAAAAGATTTATTGCTGATGAAATGAAGCACGGCGCAGGAGATAACTACTCAGTCTATAGAGTTTTTTTTGGTTTGAGCACTGATGAGGCAAGAGATCTTAATGAGCAAGATCAAATAAAAGAGCTTTGGTACTCGGATGAGTCAGAGTGGGAGAATCCATTCGAAGGATTCACGCTTTTTAGTTCTCCCGATACCTTAGATGATCTTCAGGATCACATCTTGACTTATGCAGGCACTTTAGATTCTAAGCTCATAGTGTGCAATCAAACCTACGATTTGCCTGTAGGTAAGTGTTCAGTTAGATATGTAGTAATGCAAAAAGGCAAGATTAAAGAATTTAAAGCCTCAGCTAAAGTTCAGTTGCCTAAAAAGCACACTGATGAGACTGACATGATGATTGATTTTGTGCGTGAAGAAATCAAACAAGAGGCATTTAAAAAAATGATGAAAAAAATCAAATGGGTTACCAAAGATTGTTATAAATAAACTGCTTATAAGCGACTAAAGCCACCTCAAAACGGTGGTTTTTTATATCTAATTTACTGAATTAATTAAAAAATTTTGAATTCATATCTTTGTCATATTGATTATTCAATATTTAATATCTAAAGCCATTATTGGACGTGATATGAATGAGTTTGATACTAAAGTAGTAAATCCAACAGGTAGAAAATCGCTCACAGAGTTAGCAAATCCTCAGCGTAGAAATTTGCTCATATCAACAGCCATAGCTACTCTGTTTTCTAGTCAAGATGTTTTATCACAACCTAATAAAAACAAACCATTGTTTGGTTTTGAGTCAGTGCCATATAGTTTAGCTAATGACGATATTCATGTGCCCAATGGATACAGGTGGGCGGTGGTGGCTGCTTGGGGGGACTCAATTAATGGCCATGGAAAAAATATCTCACCAGATGTCTCTGATGGTTCTCTGGATCAGGAAAAGCAATTTGGTATGCACCATGACGGGTGCGCATTTTTCCCGATTTCCGTCAATGGAAATGATTCCGTCAAGGGTTTATGGGTGACTAATCATGAATACACCGACGATGGTTTATTGCATCCCGGCGGTATGCAACCGTGGACGGCTGAAAAGGTAAAGAAATCTCAGGCAGCGCATGGTGTGACCGTTTGCGTCATTGAAAAGTCTATGAGTGGCGATTGGTCTGTTGTTCCAGATCAGCGTGCCAGAAGAATTACTGCAAATACACCGTGTGTTATGAGTGGTCCTGCTGCAGGTCATGAGTTACTGAAAACGCAGGCAGACCCAACAGGTAAATCAGTGCTTGGCACGATTAATAACTGCGCTAATGGCGTGACACCTTGGGGTACTTACCTAACTTGTGAAGAAAACTTTAATGGTTATTTTGCAAAAGAGGGTAAGCCCACAGTCTTTGAATCTCGAGTTGGTGTGGATGCAAAAGGTTTTGGTTACCGTTGGCATGAACACGATGAACGATTTAATTTAGATAAGCACCCGAATGAAATCAATAGATTTGGTTGGGTGGTGGAAATTGACCCACAAGACCCTTTAAGCCAACCAATTAAAAGAACAGCTTTAGGTAGATTTAAGCACGAAGGAGCAGTTGTTACGGTTGCTAAAAATAATAAGGTTGTTGTCTACATGGGCGATGACCAAAAAAGTGAATATGTCTATAAATTCGTGTCGAGGAGACAATTTAATCCAGCTAATAAAGAGGCCAATAAGTCACTTTTAGATGATGGCACCTTGTATGTGGCTAGGTATGATGCGGACGGGTCTGGCAGGTGGATTGCCCTTGAGTACAACAGGAATGGTCTAACAGCAGAGAACGGGTTTCCAAGTCAGGCGTACATATTGATTCATGCGCGCTTAGCTGCTGATTTTGTGGGTGCTACGCCCATGGATAGGCCTGAATGGATTGCGGTAGATCCACATAATCAAGATGTTTATGTCACTTTGACAAATAACACGGATCGCGGTGTCAAGATTCCTATGAATGCGGCTAATCCAAGACCTTCTAATTCTATGGGCCATATTGTGAGATGGTCTGAAGCAAAAGGGGATAGCTCTGGGACTATTTTTAAGTGGAACATATATACCTTGGCGGGCGATCCTCACAGCTCGCAACCACATATTCGTGGCAACATCATAGGTGATACTTTTGGATCTCCTGATGGTTTATGGTTTGACCGAAGGGGTATTTTGTGGACTCAAACTGATATTTCTACTTCAGCTTTAGGTGTGGGCCCTTACGCTAAATTACCAAACAATGCCATGTATGCATCAGACCCGGCGACAAAAGAGTTTCGACGTTTTTTGATTGGACCCAAAGGTTGTGAAATTACTGGGGTTGATATGACGCCAGATTTGAAGACGATGTTTATTAACATCCAGCATCCTGGTGAGTCACCTTCTGAGCGTTCTGATCCAGCTAAACCCAAAGCAGTTTCTAGTTGGCCTGACAAAGATAAATTTACTAGACCCCGATCTGCCACAATCGCTATTTGGCGCTCCGACGGTAAAAGGGTGGGAGATTAGCTAATCAATAATCAACACATACTCAGTAGTATGTGTTGATTACAACCAAAATCCATGTGCAACCACAAAGAAGTAGGGCCACCATCACGGCTGCGCTGCCAAAATCTTTCGCACGTTTTGATAGGCCGTGTATGTCAAATGAAATACGATCGATTGCTGCTTCAACACTTGAATTTAATAACTCAACAATCAAGACAAGAAAAACTGAGCTAACTAGCAATATTTTTTCAATGATTGAGCAAGGAATGTAAACGGCGATTGGAATCAATATGATGGCAAGAAATAATTCCTGCCTAAATGCACTTTCCTCTTTATAGGCATATTTCAAACCATTCCAAGAATTAACGGCCGCTCTAAATGCGCGAGCTAAACCCTTGTTGCCCTTATGAGGGTTGTTTTCAATTGAGTAGTTTGGTTCCATGTTAAGCCTAAATAAAATGTGATTAACCAACATTAATATGACAAATTGATGTCACATATTAATTCATGCTTCTGTCATCAAACTGGCATCTAATTTTCATTTAACAGTAAGAAACTCATGACCAATTGATGACGCGAGGAGCTTATGAAAGTTACAGTAATTGGTTCGGGGTATGTGGGATTAGTGACAGGGGCATGTTTGGCTGAACTAGGTAATCAAGTATGCTGCTTTGATGTCAATCAAGATAAAGTTGATCTGCTTAACAATGGAGAAATACCCATTTATGAGCCAGGTTTAAAAGAGTTGATCGCCAGTGGAAGAGAAAATAATAGGCTCTATTTCACTATCAACCCAGAGGATGCCATTGTGTTTGGCGACATACTATTCATTGCAGTTGGGACGCCTGCTGATGAGTCAGGCTCTGCAGATTTGAGTCATGTTTTAGCTGTTGCGAAAACAATTGGTAAGCACATGGATAGATTCAAAGTAGTGGTGAATAAATCCACTGTGCCGGTGGGCTCTGCTGACAAAGTAAAAGCAGTAATAGAAAAAGAATTAGTTATTCGAGGCCTGCCAACGCAAAATTTCTCAGTAGTTTCAAACCCTGAGTTTTTGAAAGAAGGCGCGGCAATTGATGACTTTATGCGACCAGACCGTATAGTTGTCGGTACAAATGATGACACTGCAGGCATCTCAGCAAAAAGTATGATGAAACTTTTATACAGTCCATTTAATCGCAATCATGAGCGTACCTATTACATGGACGTGAGAAGTGCAGAGCTAACAAAATATGCTGCCAATGCGATGTTGGCTACCAGAATCTCATTCATGAATGAGTTGGCAAACTTAGCTGACCACTTGGGGGCTGACATTGAATCAGTTAGACAAGGTATTGGTTCAGATAAGCGGATTGGTTATGACTTCCTATATTCAGGGACTGGATATGGTGGAAGTTGTTTCCCTAAAGATGTTTCAGCATTAATTAATATGGGTAACGAGGTTAACGAAGACCTAAAAATTATTAAATCTGTTAACCAAGTTAACGATCAACAAAAAAATATTTTGGTGAAAAAAATAGTTAATAAATATGGTGATGATCTAACTGAGCTAACATTTGCAATCTGGGGGTTGGCATTTAAACCCAATACCGATGATGTGAGAGAGGCGCCTAGCCTAGTTGTAATTAAAAACTTATTATTAAGAGGCGCCAAAGTTAAGGCCTTTGATCCGGTTGCAATTGAGCAGGCTAAAAAAACACTTAATGTTGATATGCAATCTGAGCCAAATTTCTTAAAAAACATTAGCTATGTCAGCAGTTCGGATGACGCAATATTTGGTGCCGATGCTCTACTGATATTAACTGAGTGGAGATCCTTCAAGAGCCCTAACTTCATTGATATGGGGATGAGATTAAATAAAAAAGTAATTTTTGACGGCAGAAACTTGTACGATCCACAAGTCTTATCAAATATGGGTTTTGAGTACCACGGTATTGGTAGAAACAATGTGAGTGGGGTGGCTTACAGAAATGCTACTGAATCTTCAAGTTCTGATATTTATGACGCTGTGAATTTGATGGAAAGCTCGATGAGCTCACCATTACTAAACTAAATAGTTACTTTAGTTTAGGTCATCGTTTTCATGGAGCTTTTTATAGGTGGGTTCATCGATTGGTGATGAACCATCTATTAGTCCAGATTCTTGCCTTTCTTGACGCATGTGTCCGCGCAAAAGAATCAAGCCTTTTAAAGTCTCAAGTTTGTAGAAGTGCTCGTGGTCGTTGGGCAATTCTTTATCTAGTAGATTTTTAATAATGATTGGATTAGTTAAATCAATATTTAACAAAAACGCTAGACGCACGATTTCCTTGTTGACCTCGTGCAGGTCGCTATCAAAATAATCGGACCTAATGGGTTCTGGAATGTCTGATTCTTCATTCATGGACTCAGTTTCATCATTATTTGTTAATTTCATATGAATTATTTAAGTGAATTGGGTGACATTTGTCGAATGATTAAATTGCCACCTAAGCATTTGCTTGATGTAGAACAAATAGACCTCATTTAATAAATATTCACCATTAAATCGTCACAAATAAATAAGAAGATTTATAAAAAAAATCGTGAGGAAATTTATGCTTAATGGCAAAAAAGGAATTGTTCTGGGGTTGGCGAATGAAAAAAGTATTGCATTTGCTGTGGCAAAAAAACTATCGGAGCAGGGGGCGGAGGTCGTTGCTACATGCTTGAATCAAAAAGCTTATGACGTTGTTAGTCCGCTAATAGCTAACTTAAATATTGATTTGCAAACATGTAATGTTGCTCAAGATGGTGATTTAGAAAAATTTATTAATTATTCAAAATCAAAACTCACAGAGTTTGACTTTGTGGTTCATTCAATTGCGTGGGCTCCGCTTGAGGACTTACATGGCCGAGTAGTTGATAGTTCAAGCACAGGCTTTGCGCGAGCTATGGAAATATCCTGCCATTCATTCGCAAGCGTTGGGAAATTAGCATCACAACACATGAGGCATGGTGGCAGCCTTATCACAATGACCTATTTAGGCGCGGATGAGGTGGTACCTCATTATGGATTGATGGGGCCAGTAAAGGCAGCTTTGGAGTCGTTGGTGAGATACATGGCATCGGAACTAGGTGGCGATGGTATTCGTGTTCATGCAGTATCTCCTGGGCCAATTCCAACTAGAGCTGCATCTGGGATTGATTCTTTTGATGAGTTAATGCGAGATGCAATTGCTAGAGCGCCGCTTAAACGTTTAGTGACGCTAGATGAAGTTGCAAATTTAACAACATTTTTGTGCTCTGATTTATCTAGCGGTATGACTGGCCAAACAATTTATGTTGATGGCGGTTGCCACGCAATCGCATAAGGGAGAGATTTATGCATGAAAGTTCTCAGTTGGAATATGTTGAAAACGTTACTTTCGATGAAATATCTATCGGCCAGTCTGCCCGATTAGTTAGAACGTTAACTCTTGAAGATATACAGGCATTTGCTGCTGTATCGGGCGACACTAATCCAGCCCATTTAGATATTGAATTTGCGAGTGCATCGTTATTTCATGAAGTTATTGGCCATGGAATGTGGAGTGCATCTTTGATATCAACCTTATTGGGTACGCAATTCCCAGGTTCTGGCACGATTTACTTAGATCAAACCTTGCACTTTAAAAGACCTGTTAAGGTTGGTGACACAATTGCTGTTCTTTTGACAGTTATTTCAAAAAATAACGACAAAAAATCAATTCAGTTTGATTGTTTGGTTACCAACCAAAAAAATGAAAAAGTGGTTGTGGGTGAGGCAAGTGTTTTAGCTCCGACTATCAAGGTAAGACACCAAAAACTATCTACTCCGCAAATTAGATTATTTGATCCAGACTTGAGATTAAAAAATTTACTAGCTTTAGGTAATCATCTTGAGCCTGTTACCTGCGGAGTGGTTCACCCATGTGATGAAGATTCTTTGCGTGGAGCAATAGATGCCGCCAATAACCAATTAATTAACCCAGTTTTGATTGGTCCAGATAGCAAAATTATGGAAGTGGCAGAGAAGTTCGGAATTGATATCAAGGGTATCAAGATTATTTCTGTGCCACATAGTCACGCCGCAGCTGAATTAGCTTCGAATTTAGCAACTGACGGCACGCTTGAAGCTCTGATGAAGGGTAGTTTGCATACTGACGAATTGATGCATGCAGTGATTTCAAATAAGGCATTAAGAACTAAGCGTCGCTTGTCACATATTTTTAGATTCGAAGCGCCCCTATACGATAAGCCTATTTTAATCTCAGATGCGGCACTCAATATTAGGCCGAATTTGCATGAAAAAATGGACATTGTTCAAAACGCCATCAATCTCTCGCAAATTCTTGGGCGACCTAATCCGAAGGTAGCGATTCTGTCCGCTGTTGAAACTATTAATCCTGATATTCCGTCGACGATTGATGCTGCGGCACTTTGTAAGATGGCTGATAGGGGGCAAATTACTGGAGGCCAATTAGATGGGCCGTTGGCATTTGATAATGCCATATCACCAGAGGCAGTGCGAATTAAGAAAATTAATTCACCAGTTGCTGGTGAGGCAGAAATATTGATTGTTCCAGATTTGGAGTCTGGAAATATGTTGAGTAAGCAGTTGGAGTACTTGGCTGGCGCAACTGCTTGTGGTGTTGTATTGGGCTGCAAGGTACCTATTGCATTAACAAGTCGGGCTGATGGTCCAAGTACACGTATGGCATCAGCACTTTTGGCTAAATTGATAGCACATGACTATCGTCAAAATAGACCTTGAGGTTATTAACCATGAAACAAGCTGTATTAGCTGTCAATATAGGATCTTCAACGCTTAAATTTGCGGTGTATCCAATGCATGATCATCATGTGGATGCATCGATACTCAACGGAAATATCTCTGGCTTGGAGCCTAATGGAAAGCCTGAGATATCATGGTCTATGGGTGATAAGCATGTCGAAGAGGATTTGGTAAGTGCTCCTCATGAAGACCCATTTCATATTGCCTTAGAGTATTTAAGACAGCTACTGGTTAACAATCTATGTGACACCAAGATATTAGCTGTTGCCCATCGAGTGGTTCACGGCGGGACTCAATATAGTTCTGGCGTCATTGTGAATGATGAAGTTATAGCTAATTTATCAACTTTGGAACCTCTGGCCCCATTGCATCAGCCCCACAACATAGAAGGTATTAAAGTTTTTTCTTCGTTCTTTCAGGACATTCCTCAGGTAGCCTGTTTTGACACATCATTTCACACCACTATTCCTAGTGTGGAAAAATATTTTGCCTTGCCTTTGGAAATGGCTAAAGAAGGTATATACCGATACGGTTTTCATGGCTTGTCATATCAATACGTATCAGGTCGTTTAGCCAAGAAGAGTTCTGCGGCCAGAGCTAAGTTGTTGATGGCCCATTTGGGCAATGGTTCGAGTTTATGTGCTTCTATAGGCTCAAAAAGTGTGGCCAGCAGTATGGGGTTTTCAGCTGTAGATGGCTTAATGATGGGTACGCGTTGTGGCAATATAGATCCGGGTGTGCTGCTATATTTACTTGAGAACGGTTGGGATGCATCAAAAATTCAGACACTTATTTATAAAAACTCAGGGCTAAAGGGTGTTTCCGGAATTTCTGCTGATATGCGCACATTAAGAGCAAGTGAGAGTCAGGATGCTAAGTTTGCAATTGATATGTACACTCATCGAGTCATTAAAGAATCAGGTGCAATGATTGCTTGTATGGAAGGTTTGGATGCCATTGCTTTTACAGGTGGAATTGGCGAGCATGATGCTGTATTGAGAAACCAAGTCTGTTTGAGTATGACTTACCTTGGCATCATTTTGGATCCAGAAGCTAATCGCCAAGCTACAGGTGATGCAATTGTCCCCATCCATGACCCAAGAAGTAGGGTGCAGGTGTGGGTCGTGCCAACTGATGAGGGACGAATTGCAGCCGAAGAGGCTATGAGATTGTTAAGGCTTTAATCGTTTTGTGAAATGATTAAGTGACTCAATAATTCTGTTCATCATATTTCTGGGTAAGGAAGACAGTTGTTCAGCTTTACCCACAACGCTTTCTAGAATTGATATAGCTATCTTAGCTTCTTGAGGGGTCTTGAGTAATTCGGGCAAATTAGATAATGCTGCCTCATGGTCCTCAGATACCCATGCAGCCTCTTCTGCCAATAAAGCCTCTCTTTGAGAGTCATTGAGTTTTGCAAAATAGGAGTTTGACTGCATCATATTTTTAAAGGTGATCAGATGCGCTCCACGCATTCCGCCTCTGGCCTTAATGAGCAACAAAACCATACGGACTACAGCTTGTCTTAACGAGTCATAACCATCTTCTAGAAGATGAGTTTGATTGCGTTGTTTTCTTACGCTTAATTTCTTTTTATGTTTGTGAGTAATTCCGGAGTTAATTGTTGCTAAGCCACCATAGAGTTGATGGAAAGTTAATTCAAATGCGGCATCTCTAGCTGTGGATATGGATTGTATGTAGCTCTCAATCCAATTGGTGGTTTGATGTTCAATGTGCTCAATAGGGTTCATGTATTTGGGCAAGAAATTGAACTCATCACGTGACATTCTTTTCTTCTTAATAATGGGGGCCGCAAATTTAACACCTAGCATCCAAGGATTTTGCGTTGAGGTAATTGAACGACGTAGTCTTAAAGGATGAAGTTTTCTTTGTATTTCACCGTTGAGTGGATTTTTCAGAGACTTCAATATTGGACCGCTGGTGTTGTCGTACCACTTTTCGAGTAATTCGCTATTTTGTTTAATAATTTCAAATTCTTCGTTTTCAGAGTGCTCAGCACCAAGCTTTTTAAGGTCGTTGAAATTTCTTTCATAAAACCTAACCACAGGTGGTGAGGCCTCTTGCTCAATCACCATTTCATATAAGCCTGGTGGTAGTGCTTTTGCGTAGTCGATGACTGATGAAATCGCCTGATGTTCTCTTTGAGCGACTTGTTGGGATACAAATATGCCTAAATGACCAATGGCATTGTGCAGTGTGTAAATGATTCGTTTGCTTGATTTTTTAAGACTAGATAAATCTGTATAAGCATCCAAAACCCATGATAGGGCTTGAGCGGGTGGCGTGATATTGTCTCCCCAGCTGGCAAAAACAAATATTGGTGAGTGGATATTATCTAGATCAACAGGCATTTGGTTATCTAAAACCACTTCGCCTTTACCTAATTTGTTGCCAATGAATAGATTGTCCAAAATCCAACGTATTTCAGAGCCATTCATTAAGTAGAAGCCAGACCACCAGCGGTCAAACTCAGTAAATCTGTGCGCTTCTGTATCAACTTTGTCGAATAGATCCTTGTATTTTCTAAACCACGTATTCGCTGGGTTTAAGGCTTCAAAATTCATTACCAAGTTTGCGCCATCAAAAGTCCCATCAGATAAGTCAGATGCAACGATTGCTGGTAGTGCGCCTCCTAGCATGCCACCTAGATAGCGCATCGGATTTTGCCCATCTTTACCAGCCCAATATGAAAGAGGTGAGCCATTTAGCACCAGTGCTCCAATTAGATCTGGGTGTGTCGCGCTAACTAATGCGCCTGCCCAGCCACCTTGGCAGTTACCAATCACAATTGGTTCTGGTGCTTTAGGGTGATTTTTAATGACGTGTTTTAAAAATTGGGCGTGAGCTAATACAACATCGGTTGTTGTTTGGCTTGGTTCTGGTTTGTCCTTGAAAGAAACAAAGTAAACAGGGTGCCCTGCTTGAAGAGCAACTCCAACCTCAGAATCTTGTTTGAACCCGCCAATACCTGGGCCGTGGCCAGCTCGTGGGTCAATAATCACAACAGGACTTGATGTGATTGCAGAGTCTTTAATTGTTTTTATGTTTGGACTCTTGATGCGTAATAAGACGTAATTAACGGGTTTCTCTAGATTTTTCCCATCTATCACTAGTTCACTGTCAAATTCTAAGACAGGTAAGTGACCATGAGTTTCTGATTGCATGAAAGCATCACCAGATTCGCGCATGACCTCTAAGGTCAAAATAGCACGCTCAGATCTATCATTTAAATAGCTGTACCAGTCAATTGGCGTGCTGGAAAATAAGTTTCTGTTTATAGACTGCTGCATTCTCATAAATTGATAAGAATGTTTGAGCATTGCATCACTGATATTTTTTTGATGGCTTTCAAATAAATTAGTCAGATGTTCTACATGATCATCTTGGGCGGCAATACTTTTGTCGTTAAACATGGTTGGTTCCTTTGTTTATCTCATCTTAGGAACCATCAATGACACTTGCGTGAACTAAATAAGTCGTTTTATTTACAAAAGTCTGCTAGTTGATGAATATCAATATTTCTGGGATTCATTGACGTCCTGTGAGATTTTCTCCCAACATCTTCATTTAATTAGTTTTGGCAGGATTTAAATCAAAGTATGCTTTCTCATTGGACAGGTTCTTGAGTGGGCTCACACAGATAACTATCTGGTGATAGACTTTTGCGATGGAATATCAATCAACGCTCTTGTACATACAAAATTCTTTAGAGGTCATTGGCATTTTGTCTTTTGCTATCTCTGGCATGATGGCCGGCCTTAAACGTCAAATGGACATAGTGGGTATTGCCATGGTCTCTGGTTTGACGGCTTTTGGAGGAGGGTCGCTAAGAGACATTCTTCTTGATAGAAGACCTTTGTTTTGGTTTGAGCATTCATATTGGTTATTAGTCATCATTGCTATGGTCTTGCTTGCGGTTTGGTTCCTTAGAAAGAGGCATATTGATTACACGTTAAGAATGATTGAAGTGCCAGATGCAATTGGTTTGGCTTTATTTACTATCTTGGGTATGCAGATTGCTGTTGAGCAACAACTTCCTTGGTTGGTTTGTATTCTGATGGGTGTTATTTCTGCAACATTTGGTGGTGTCTTGCGCGATATTGTTTGTGGCGAAAAGCCACAACTATTCTTTGATCACAAACCATACGCTGTCATAGCATTTCTAGGTGGTTTGGTTTATGCAGTTATATGGGAATTGATAAAAATTGATTATTTGGCTGACATCATTGCTTTTGGCTTGATCGTGTCGTTGCGCTTGTTAAGCCTATATAGAGGTTGGTCTTTATTTAAGACGCGCCTCTAGGCGCAGATGGCTTAATAATCTTTATTGATTAAATCTCATTTAAGTAAGCTAGCAATTAAATGCTTTTAACCCTTATTTTTATGGGGGTTAACCGAGTAATTTTTTAAACAGTCTATTATGACTAAATGAGTAATTTTTTAGACCCAGCCATTCTTTTCTTCATCTTTGGTGCATTTGCTGGAGCTGTTAAATCTAATCTAGAAATCCCCCAGCCCATTGCAAGATTCTTGTCTCTCTACCTGTTAATGGCTTTGGGTTTAAAGGGTGGATTTGCTCTACATAAATCTGGGTTTACAGTAGAAATTGCCTTAGCTTTAGGGTTGGCTGTTTTCTTAGCGGTAATCATCCCTCTGATTGGCTATGCAGTTTTAAAGACCAAATTAAATAACTATGACTCTGCAGCTATTGCTGCCACTTATGGTTCTGTTAGCGCGGTAACTTTTATCACTGCCACTCAAGCTCTTGATCAGTCGGGTATTCCATTTGGTGGTCACATGGCTGCAGCGATGGCCTTGATGGAATCTCCTGCCATCATCTTGGCTATTATTTTGGCCAATAAGGCGAGGGCAGCATCTGTTAATGCGGTGGAACCCATTCGGATTTCTAAAGTGCTGCATGAGTCATTCACAGACGGCGCACAATTGCTTCTGTTGGGATCTATGGTGGTTGGTTTGGTAAGTGGCGATGATGGTCAAAAAATCATGGCACCATTCTCGATTGATCTATTCAAGGGTATGTTGGCTTTCTTCTTGTTAGATATGGGCTTAATGGCAGCTAAGAATTTTGGTGGATTAAAAGGTAAGCCGCCGATCACGCTCATCTATGCCTTATGCTCACCCTTGATCCATGCGTGTTTCACGCTTGGTTTGGCAACATTGATCGGTTTACCTTTGGGGGAGACCATCTTGTTGATGGTTCTGGCTGCTAGTGCTTCTTATATTGCCGTACCTGCTGTTTTACGTCATGCCTTGCCTGAAGTGAATCCTGCGCTCTATATGGGTATGTCTTTAGGTATCACATTCCCATTCAATATCATTTTGGGTATCCCCTTATATATCTATCTAGCTAGCTTGGTTCAGTCTTGATGGATGGTGTTGTACAAAATAAACAAAATCGTCATAGAATAAGTGCATGAGAAAGATTTGTTTAGCTCTGTGTTTGACTTTATTCACCAGCCTCATTCATGCGGCGGTGATGCCTATTGATTGGCCAGCTCATCCATCTCATGAGTCTGTGGTAATGGATATATCAGCTCATCATTGCGAGGATTTGTCCTCGGCAGCGAAGCAGAAGTCTTTCTCTAATAAATCATGCCATAGTTACCAGTGTTGCCTAGGTTTGCTTCTTGAACAATTGCCGAATATCCACTTACCTGCATTATTTGTGGAGACCCTAGTTCCTGTCTACCCATCCTTCCTGATCTCTTTAATCGAGACCCGTATTTATAAACCTCCAAAAATTAGCTAATTGAGTTGTAAAAATTAGTTCGATTTGTGACGTCTTGTCACGCCTATCTTTTGGAGAATTATTATGAACATGACTCATTACATGGAGTTATTGGCTGTCAATCAGCCATGGAACTTAATTATTTTTATGGCTATCCCAGTTGTCTTAGCTGAGACCTTAGCTATAACTGAGCTATATCTACTTTTCACTAGAAAGTTTGATGGGGCAGTTTATTACCTCAACAAGTTTTCTGGTATTGCAGTGGGTGTCTACTTTATTGGAATCATTATCTATCTCATCACAAATGCTGTAATTCCAATCACGAAAGCAGGTGAATGGAGAACGATTATCGACATCGTTGCAGTCGGTACATATTTAATTGCTGGATTACCTTTAATTTGGATTGCACTGCAAGAGTTAAAACTTGTTAATCGAGCATTGGATCAGTTAGCCAAATTAAAAGTTCATGCAATTTGTGTTGCAATATTTTTGGTGTTTGGCCATATTGCAATGATTGCTGGCATGATGGACCCAGGTTTATTGGGCTATCAATCTCCATCTGGTGGTCATGCATCAATGAGTGGCGACACACATAATTATTGTGATCACTCGACGCATGAAAAGCATATGATGCAAAATCAAATGAAAAATCATGAGCACATGAGTCAACATAAACATTAGTGAGGTATTTTTTATTTCTAAACCATCCTTCGGGATGGTTTTTTCTTATTTGAACAATTTTTTAGAGTAATCAATTAATATCTAAGAATTGCTTATATCTATTAATTTAATCAAAAACAACAATGCGAACTTGCCGATATTTCCTAGCTCTAATCCTTGCTTCTCTATCGATGAGTGTGGTTGCTAGCTCAGCTACAGTGGTGGTCGCTGCCAACATGAAGCCAGCGATGGAAGAGATCTATCAACAATACAAGTCTGTTACTGGCCAAGAATTCAGAATAATTTATGGGGCATCGGGTAATTTAACTCGTCAAATACAGCAGGGCGCACCATTTAACCTATTTGTTTCTGCTGATGAAAATTTCCCGCTAGCCTTGAGTAAAGAAGGTTTTACGGTTGACGAAGGTAAAGTCTATGCAATTGGTCGATTGGCTATGATTGCAAATAAAGGCAAGGGTATTAAGCTAAGTTTAAAAGACGATGATTTGCGAAAAATCATCATTAGTGCAAACAAGATTGCCCTAGCAAAGCCTGATATTGCTCCGTACGGAAAAGCTGGAGTTGAATTCTTAACCAAGATGGGATTGATTAACTTGGCCAAAGATAAATTTGCTTATGGAGAAAATATCTCATCGGCTACAAATTTTGTAGTGGTGGGAGCTGCGCCAATTGGTTTTACAGCTTACTCATTGGCGATTTCTAAAGAGGTGGCTCGGGATGCGGATCATCTATTAATTCCAGAAAATCTACACGGGCCTATTCGGCAACGGATGGTTCTCATTAAAAATCCACCTCAATCTGTGGTTGATTTTTATAACTACTTACAAGGTCCTCAGGCTAAGGCAATCATCAAGGCCCATGGCTATGCCGTTCCCTGATACTCGGGTGTAGTTGAACTGCCATGGCATACTTTCGTTATGCCTGATTGGAGTTACCTCATTGCCCGTTTAATAAGTGCCATTGGATCATGGCTGGATGCTGGCAACCTTAGAAATCACATGTATGCGCTCAAAGAAGAAAACGAATTACTAAAAACAGCGCTTGAGGACATTCAGAGAATGGATTCAGAAGGGCGCATGGGCTGGCATGCTAAGAAAATCTTGGACAAAATTGAGGGGCGCTCAGAGTAATCTGATGCCCCTGCAAGATTAACTGACAAACCTTAATTCATTGTGTTGAGCGCATGCTCAAGGTGCTTGATAGTTCTATCAATATTTTGTAACTTCTCAAGACCAAATAAGCCTAGACGGAAAGTTCTGAATTCTGGACCTTCATCGCACTGCAAAGGTACTCCAGCCGCAGTTTGTAGACCTACGTTAATAAACTTCTTGCCCGACTGAATCTCAGGATCTGTGGTGTAACTCACAACCACGCATGGTGACTGAAATCCCGGTGCTGCAACACTTGTAAAGCCTCTTGAGACCAATAAGTTTCTTACCTTATTGCCTAAATCAATTTGTGCAGCTTTCAGTTTTTCAAAGCCAATACTTTGAGTTTCTTTCATTACATTGCGTAATGTTTTTAATGCATCAGTTGGCATGGTCGTGTGATAGACATGGTTGCCACTTTCGTAGGTTTCCATGATTTGCAACCATTTCTTAAGGTCACATGAGAAGCTAGTGCTGGTTGTGCTGTCAATCTTGGTTCTAGCTCTATCACTTAAACCGATCAGTGCGCAGCAAGGTGAGCTACTCCAGCCCTTTTGTGGGGCGCTAATTAATACGTCGACTTGGCAGTCGCGCATATTCACCCACATCGCACCTGATGCAATGCAATCCAATACAAATAAACCATCTACTGAGCGAACTGCTTCACCAATTTTCTTGAGATAGTCATCAGGCAGAATCATGCCAGCTGATGTCTCAACGTGTGGCGCAAAGACGACAGCTGGTTTCTCAGTTTTGATGAAATTAACAATTTCATCAATAGGCGCTGGTGCAAATGGAGCGGTTGCAGAATCACTACTTCTGCGAGCTTTAATCACATGTAAATCTTGACTGATTTGTCCTGCCTCAAAAATTTGAGTCCAGCGGTAGCTAAACCAACCGTTTCTGATCACTAGACATTTTTGATTGGTGGCAAATTGTCGGGCTACGGCTTCCATGCCGTATGTACCGCTACCAGGAATTACCACGGTAGAGTGAGCTTGATAAACGTCTTTGAGCACCGATGATATGTCGGTGATCACACGTTTAAATTCGTTAGACATGTGATTGAGCGAGCGGTCTGTGTAAACCACAGAAAACTCTAATAAACCGTCTGGATCAACATTGGGCAATAAACCAGGCATGACTACTCCTTATGGGATTGTTTTGCATTTTGTATAAGCATACAGAAATTATTACTTAGTGGAATAAACTAAGGTTTATTGATGCAAAGCAAGATATTTTCAGAATAAGCTCTAAAAATCCAGTAGAGTAAAGATGCCTACAGAAATGTTTGGTTTATTTGCCTTCAATTAACTAGAGAGAGTTTATGTTTCCAGAATACAGAGATCTAATTACTAAACTT
>VFQS010001377.1_pt1 | contig 22545 bp, 15 predicted proteins | sample 3512361 | NCBI WGS metagenome assembly VFQS01 (sample SAMN10412375, study PRJNA504923) | tailings metagenome | isolation source: Relicate 1 Philex TSF3 active mining | place: Philippines
CCTGAAACTCCAGAAGTAGCACTATGAACTGCACCGCCTTTAAACCAAAAATATACTTTAGCCGCTTTTGGTTTCACTTCTTTAGTTGAAGTATAAAATTCATATCTAAAATTGGCATCTGAGATTCTTTTGATAGAATAAGGATCTGTGAATGAAACCAATAAAACAAAAACGAAAAATAATTTTATAAAGCGAATCATAGTGAAATTTTAAAGGGCGCAAGTTACATTTTTTAATTTTCAAATTGAAATTTTAGAAACTTAAGAATCTAAACGATATTTTTCTTATTTTAGTGCCATAAAATACGTTCTTATAAAATAAAAAATGTGGATTTTGTCCAAATTTTACCATTTTTAGGGTTTTATGAATTGCTGTTACCTATTTCTATTGTTGGTTTGAAGCAACATTTGACTACTATCCTTTTGGAATGCTCGTGCCTAACCGCCACGGCTCTAGCAATAGCTACAGATACGGCTTCCAAGGACAGGAAAAAGATGATGAACTAAAAGGGGAAGGAAACTCTCTAAATTATACGTTTAGAATGCACGACCCAAGGGTGGGTAGGTTTTTGAGTTTAGATCCATTAAGTGCACAATATCCTCATAATTCTCCTTACGTTTTTAGTGAAAATAGAGTAATTGATGGGGTGGAATTAGAGGGATTAGAATATTTAGATTATAGTGAAGCGAAAGTTGAGCTAATGAATGGTGCCTTGATTTTAAAAATTGAAAATTATAGCTCTATTTTTCAAAAACAATTTTATGAAAAAAATCCAGCAGGAAATTTAATTTCTTTTGATTCTGAAACTGGTTCGACATATGGGGCTCTTGTTTTAGGAAATACTATGTTATTTGCCGAGAATGAGAGTTTAAAGCCAATTACAGAGGCTAGTGACGCTAATAGCGGTCCTGATAGACCAAGACAAAATGAATATTCTCAAACGAAAAAAGTTGTACCTAAAAAAGATGGTTCACCTGATAGAAGGTTCAAGTACAAGGATGGTAATTTCACCAAAATGGGAGAATATACTCTGAATCCATTTGACGCTCCAGCACCTAAAATTAAAGGACGAGTAAACTTAATCATGTTTACTTATGATTTATATAAAGCAATACAAGATTTAAGAGCTACATATTTAATTGTTAATGATTTGAATGAATTAGACAAACAAACTCGAAGCTGGAAAATTGTTGATAGATGGTCTGGAGAAATTTACAATCAAAATAGTTCAATTTTAGGTAAAGTCTACAATGATATTTTACATGCTAATCAATTGGGGTATTTTGAGTCTATAAATGTCAATAATTCTAGTATAAGTCAAATTGCAAACATAATAATGTTTGGTGGTAATGGAAATGAAGGTGATGAGATTAGAGAAGTTGCAATGAGGATAATTAGAGAAATATCCAAAAATGAACGAAAACAAGAAGATTTTGACTGTGACAGCTACATGGAAGAAAAATATATGAATGAGACTAAAACAAAAGTTGATAATACTAGAGTTAACATACAACCTGTAAACAATTAATTTATGAAATACTTTTTATTAATTTTATTCTTTTCTTCATGTACTGAAGTTAGGAATGATTTATTAGATAAATGTCACGGAGAATTTATAATCCATAAATTGTATTATAAAGATAAGTGTCTTTCATGTAATGAAATTTACACATTAATGATTAATAAAGATTCAGATCACATTTATATTGAAAATAAAACCAAAAATTCAATAGTTAAGGCTAATTATAAGCTTTATAAATCTAAAAAAAATGAAATATATCTTGATGTTTTTAATAGTGATTCCCAAATTTTTAATGGTGATTATATAATTGAATTTGATACAATTTTAAATACAATTCAAAGAGAGGAATACAAAATTACTATTGAATCAAATAATGTCTACATGGAAACTTACAAGACATTTATAAAAAAGATAGGTAATTAAGCGGGTGATAATGATAATGTTTAAAACTTAGTGACACCCCATAATAAAAAGAATAATTGATAATCATTTAAAAATTAAAAATAATTACAAATAGGGTAATGTTTCAGATTTAGTGATGACCCACAATCAAAACACTAACTAATTGCTAATCATTTAAAAATTAAAAATAATTGCAAATAGGATAAGCTATATAGTTTATCCTTTTTTGCTTTTTAATGGGTTTAAATCGAGGAAAATGATGAAATGGTAAACCTTGTGTTGCAGATTTAGTGATGGCGTTTTTTAAATATTTTTTAGTATTTTTACCCTACGTTCTTACACACAACTACAAGGCGTTTGGAATGCTCGTGCCTAACCGCCACGGGAGCAGCAATAGCTATAGATATGGCTTCCAAGGACAAGAAAAAGACGATGAGTTAAAAGGCGAAGGAAATAGCGATAATTTCAAATATCGTATGCATGACCCAAGAGTGGGAAGATTCTTTGCTGTAGATCCATTAACTAAAAGATATCCGTGGAATAGTCCATATGCTTTTAGTGAAAATAAAGTTATACAATATATAGAATTAGAGGGTCTTGAAATTCGTTTGCCAAAATTACCAACAGATGCTCCTGTTTTTAGAGAGGAGAAAAACACATCGATTTTAGGTAGAGTTAATAATGCTTTAAAAAACACTTTAAATTTTGCGGCTAATAATACTGTTGGAGCCATAGTTAATTTAACTGCCGATGCATCCGACCTTATTACAGGTAAATTAGTGGTAATGTTTCAAACTTAGTGATGACCCTCAATAAAAACACTAACTAATTGATAATCATTTAAAAAATTAAAATAATTACAAATAGGATAAGCTAATAGTTTATCCTTTTTTGATTTTAAATGGGTTTAAATCGAGGAAAATGATGAAATGGTAAACCTTGTGTTGCAGATTTAGTGATGGTAAAAAAATCAATACATTTCTAATTTTGAATGTACTTTTTCAATCTCTTTGTCAATGTAGGATTGTGCATAATGTACATAGCGGTTAAAAGAGCCGCTATTGTTGCTATGACCGCTAACTTTTCTTACCAAGTGTTCTGGCATGCCTAAAATTAGCATAGTGGTTATGGCAGTTCTACGCATCATGTGTGAACTCATTTTATCGCAAAAGCGGTCGTTGTTTTTTAAGTTGGTAATCTTTTTGGTTTTACCTTGCTTTTCTCTTGATGTTTCGATAGTTTGTGTGTAACCCGCTTGTTCACCTATTTCTTTTAACCCTTTATTAAAATTAGCCAAATACATGCTTCCAAAAAGTGTTTTACTATCACTTTTCTGCTTATACTTTTCATAAATGGTAACAGCGTAAGTTGGGATTTTGATGTAACTGTAAGTTTTCGTTTTCTTAGATTTAAGTTTCAGATACCATTCACCATTAGAGTTTTCAATGTTTTTGTTGGTTAACAAAAAAATATCCGAAAAACGCAAACCTGTAGTACAACCAAAAACAAAAATGTCTTTTACTTTTTGCTTGGCTGGTGTTAAACTGTTTTCAAATTCTTTGTCGTGGATTAAAAACTTTAGTTGATCTGGTGATAAAACTAAAATGTCAACTTCCTCTTTTCGTACATAAAACTGTTTGTGAAAATCGCCAACGAATATGTCTTTATCTGATTGCAAATAATTAAAAAACACTCTGATTACTTTTATATTAGCACCAACATAATTATCAAAACAACCTTTTTTATACATAAACTCGGTAAAGGTTTTGTAAAACTTTTTCCAGTAGTTTTTTTCTGAAACCAATTCCTTTTGAGTGAGTTTTCTAATATTACAAACACGTAACTCAAAATTAGTATCGCTACTAAATTGTATTAGATTTTGTAGCACATAACGATAGTTATCTATAGATCCTTTTGTAATACGTTCGCCATTCTTTTTTAAACGTTTGCCATTCTCAGATTCTTTGATAAACTTCTTGAACAAAGGGATAAGTGCTTGGGTTGTCTTCATAAAACAAAAATAGTATTTTTGTGGAGAGTGTTAAGTCTTTGATTTTCGACTTTTTATTTTTAAATGAAAGTGGCACTTAAAAATTAACTCCAAAAATAAATTCTCAAAACACACTGCAACATGATGAAACTTCTTGAAAAACAAATGGTTTTCCTGTTTAATCGCTTAAGATGAGTTCTAAGTGAAAGATTATTTCTTTCAATGTGATTAGTGCCAAATGGTTTAGTACTGTGAGTTACACCGTTTAATAATGACTTATAATGTACTAATTTATCAGTATAAATAGTTTTTGGATTTGAAAGTACTAATGTATTTGTTACATTTTGCAATGTTCTTTTGGTTCTTCTTCCTATGCTAAAGTTAACAACTTGTTTTGTTTTTCTCTCCAATGCATAAACTATCCAAATCGGTTTTTCTTTACTACCTATAAATGTTCTCATTTCATCAACTTCATAGATTTTGTTTTTAAAAATAGGTAGACTAGGAATTTTCTTTGCGATTTTTACAATTCGCTTTATTAATGTCGTTGTTGAAATTTTTAAAATTCTAGCTGTACTTCTAATTCCTAATCCTTCTTTTGTAAATTGAATTATTCTTTTATTAATCCAAGAGTTATATGCTTTGTAAGTATAAAAATCGATAAATCTGTTTTTACAAGATTTACAAACATATTGTTGCTTTTTGTTTGCAGTAAAGCCATTTTTAATACTATTTTTCGATTTGCAATTTGGACAAATTTTGTTATCACTAATTCTGATACACGTGGTCTCATTTTTTGTCATTTTCTTCTTTTTAAGACATTATATAACACAAAAAGGAGCGCAATATTGCGCTCCTTTCAAAATTAAAAATTTACTTTTATATTGGTTTTCAGAATCTTGAAATTCTTAAAAGTGTGTATCACTAAATCTGATACATTACCGTTTTTGTTGTGGGTCATTACTAAGTTTGAAACATTACCCCCTAATCTAATGTTTTTCTGTTGTCTGGAAAATGACTTAATTGAGGAAAATAATCGTCACTTACATTATCTGTTATAATGTTGAACTTGTCAATATAATTATCTCTTTCTTTTAATGTTTTAAAATAATTGTATAAAATTATTTCTAATGAATCCGATTTTAATTCTACGAATAATCTAGAATTTACTTTATTTGTTAAAAAACGAACCTTATAACTTCCATTAAAAAGATTATTTTTTGATTTAATAATTAAAGAGTTTATTTTTCCATTTTTAACGACAATGTCCCAATTTCCTTCAGTTTCTTCAAAATGATTTGCAATAGGGGGTAAGTATAATTCTCCATCTTTATAAAAAATAAAATAGTTCGTTTTTAAATTACTTTCGTAATCGTATTTTTTATGTTTGATACTTCCAATATTATCCAAGTCGCAAAAAATCTCTTTTTTACTATTACAACTTTGCAACAAAAAAAGTAGTACACAGAAAAAAGTAACATTTAGTTTCATAATTTAATTTTTTACTTGAACTTTATCTTTAACTTTAATCATTGCTCTTTCTTCATTTGAACAACCTTCACAATTTGATGATTGAGAATTCATTTTTTCTTTTATTTTTTTTATTTTATTACCAATTGATAATGCTCTTCCTTTCTCGGTCAAATTATTATATATATATAATCCCATTTCAACAATATGTTTGGGTTCATTACCATTTCCTCCAAACATAATAACATTTACTAAATTATCAAAATCTTTTTCAACAGTAACTTGGTCAATTAATCCAATACTAACAGCTTGATTAATTGCGTTAGTAATTTCATTTTTAAACAAATTATTTTGCCTAGAAATCTCTTCTTCTTCAAAAGCATCTGAAAAAATTTGAACTTGATTTGAAATTTCAAGGAAAGCCCCAACAAATAAAGCTGCCCCTGCATGAGCTTTAACATTACTTGGAGGTCTAGCTCCATTATAATCTGCTACTCGTTTGTTGCGTTTTTTAGAACGATTGCTTTCAACCCATTTCCCACTTTTGTCTTTTTTCCAACCTGTAGGAATTTTAATTGTTAATTCATCAGCATAATTACTATTAGGGGGAGTGTGTGCTCCACCTAAGCTTGGGGTCGGATTATCATGTCTTAGCTTATCAGTACTTATAGGTTTAAAACTAATATTGTAAGTTCCTAATCTAGTATCAAATCCCAATACAGTAGTCCCATCTTCTCTTGTAATTCCTTTACCTTCTTTATGTATTTTTCTTATTTCAGCTTGTCTATTTAGATTTTCAACTTTAAGGTGAACTTCTCCTTTTCTAAGTTCAACTAATGCATCCTCTTTTTTTAAGAACTCTAATCCTTCTAACTCTATCCCAGCAATTACAGAATTCTCTGCAAAAGCATAAGGGCTATTGTGTGGGTATTCAGGAGCTAACGGGTCAAGTGATAAAAATTTACCTAGTCTAGAATCATACATTCTAAAAGTAAAATTATAGCTATTCCCTTCGCCTTTTAACTCGTCATCTTTTTCTTGCCCTTGGAAGCCGTAACGGTAGCTATTGCTAGAGCCGTGGCGGTTAGGCACGAGCATTCCAAAAGGGTAATAATCTATGCTCTTTTTTAAAGGTTTCCGCCTACTTTTGATACACCTTTACTGATAAAACAAGTCAAAAAAAAAATTCGCTTGCTTCATGCTTGTACTACTTCATTTTTTATAAGAACGTGTGTATTTCTACTTGGTAAATATACTATTTATTTTTATTTTTTTATGTCTTTGGGATGAACTTTCAAGGAGTTTATGACGACCTAAAACACATTTTTTTAAACTAATAAAAATAGCAAGTGTCATCTGCTTAAAGTGATGACTATCTGTTGTTTATATCTAAATGACGTCAAAAAGACGTCCCTATAAAAAAATTAACGTCGTTTTTACTGGGTTAACAGAGGTTCCCTCTGTTCCGTCTTGCTTGTTTTTAGAAATAGCAAAATTTGAGCTCTGCGAATAACTTCATCCAAGGGTTTTTCTCCCAGAAAAACATACCTTGCTATTTAGTTTTCGGGCACTCAAAACACACCTCGCTTTTTTAAATTTCATTCTCATGTGCATACACCTTAAAATTTTGATTTTTATTGATTTAAACTCAATAGCATACAAAATGCATTCTATTTCAAAATTCTAATGTCGTTTTTACTGGGTTTACAGAGTCTCACTCTGTTCCGTCTTGCGTGTTTTAAAAATCATCAAAATTTGAGCTCTGCGAAAAATTTCTTTCAAGGGTTTTGCGTTATGCAAAACATACCTTGCTATTTAGTTTTGAGGGTACTCAAAACACACCTCGCTGTTTTTCATTTCAATCAATTAATTAGATTATTATTTACCTAATTAACCTCGGTTATTTTGTTCTTTTTTCTTCTTTCTAACGAATATTTTACTTATCGGTATACTTGGTAATACTTTTTGAAAAAAGTCTCCCATAAGAGTTATTCTATCTTTTTCTACTTTATTTAAAATTAATGTCATCAAAATGATAAACACACAAAAAATGGTTACTAATACAATTGTTTCTTTCATAGTTATGTTGTTTATATATAAATATTACGTTTTTAGAAAAAGTTTGATTTTTTTTCATCTTTTTTATAACTTTTTTCGTCAAGCAAGGTAAATACTGGCTTTTAAAAAAAATAGGACAGTTCGTTTTGCTTGATTTTAGCAAATTTCCACATCCCATTTTTAAGAATGTGTAACGTGAAAACTTACTATCCGATTTTTAAAGTTTCTACCTTTTGTTTCTCTGTCAGCCAAGATAAATTGGGCTTTTTAATAAAGTTGTGACATGAAACAAACTATCTATATATATCACAAAAACCAATGCAATTCTTAAGCCCTCTTAGAGCGGATTAAGAATAAATTGTTTTTTCGTCCAGTTTCCAAAGGCAAGTACAAAACCAACTTCGAGTGTTTGCCTTTTGTTTGCTGATTGGTTAAAATGGTACGCTCGATTTTTTAGAAGAAGTTTTGGTGTTGGTAGGGCTGGTGCGACTTCTTCTGAAAAATGAGCATAGCTTTTTACGGCGATTGAGTAAAATCAATTAAACTGCGAAGCTCCTATTTTGGGTTGGGAGCGTTGGGTGAGCGGCTATTTTATCATAATGCAAATTATAGTTTCAAAAAATACTTTTCAAAAATCAATAATCCAGAAAGTTTTTTGAACTATAATGCTCGATGCATTATGTAAATATAGCTTTGGTGATGCGGTGGGGAGCATTGGACTGGGTGGGCGCAAAAAAGTCAGCGATAGCGTTCCTATTTCTTTTGTTTTTTATAACGACATCGCTTATAACTATGTCGTCCCACATTCCGTATTGCGGACTGTTTTTTCACTTAAAACAACTGTAAAACAGAAGTTTAAATAGCCTTTAGTGTTGTTTCTTAAAAAAATGTTAAAATCAAATATTATTACACTTCTTAACCCAGTTTGTTTTTGTATCTTTGACTTATGAATACAGTTGATGTAATAGGATTAGTTTCTTCAATCTTTGGAATTTTATCATTCTTTGGGATTGGTATTTCTGTATTCTCACTATTTAAAAAAAACCTTTTTTTACGCATGCACGCATTTCCATATGGACTTAACGAGGCTTTGTGTTTTCAAAAAAAGTGCTTTTAGTAATATATTATATTACTTTATAACCTAATTTATTATTACTATTCCCTTGCTTTTTTATTTAATCGGATGAAAGTTGTTTATCATTTCATGCAATTCTTCCAAGTTGTCTTGTTGGTAGCGCTCTGTGGAACTTATGTAACGATGTCCTGCTAATACCTGCGTTTTTCTAAGGTTGTTTGATTTTAACCAATTTACAATTACGCTGTTTCGTATTTGAATGGCGTTTTGGTAGTTGTAGTTGATTAATTTGAGTTCTTCGCTTATTTTCTTTAAAACGTTGCTTAAATTACTATTTCCGTAGCTTGAAGTAAATAAACTTTCTTCACTTTCTGGAACAATCTGCGGTTTTACTTTTTGGATGTATTCCATAAATTCCATGAGTTGCCAAGGTTTAAGCTCTAAAGTTCTGCCGTTAGTTCTTGCCGTTTGTGGAATATGTATTTTGCCTTTGTACAATTCTACATGTTCTTCTTTTAAATGCTGTAATTCTTTGGTGTGTAAACCTTGATAAACTAACAATCCAATGATAATTTTGTTTCGTTTTCTTGTTAGATCATCTTCTTTGGTTTCATAGGAATAATATAAATCTTCTAATTCTTCAGCAGTTAGTAATTGCCCTAATACGGTTTTTACTTTGCCTTTGATATTGATGTTTTCTATTGGATTATCTGTTCTGTAATTTTCTTGTTGTAAGTATCTAAAATAAACTTTTAAACTTCCAATGTAACTTTGTAACGTATTGGTTTTTATCCCTGTTTTCTTTAGCTGTTCGATGTATTTTAAAATGGTTTTATAATCAATGGTTTCTCTTGTTGTACCAAATCTAATCATCCAAGTATCGATTCGAACGATAGCCCTTTGGAATGTTGGAAAAGTTTTGGTTGAGTAACCGTTTTTCTCTAAGTAAGTTATGAAGTTGTTCATCGTTATTGGTTTTTGCTTTGTCTTCTAATAAATGGGTGTAAATCTGTGTGCTTTCTAAACTACTATGCCCTAAAAATTGACTGATAGTTTCAATATTTGCGCCTTTTTCCAGTAAATGTGTTGCTATGGAGTGCCGTAAAATATGCGGTGTGATGTTCTTTTCTATTAGCAGTTCGTTATTGGTTGCTTCGGCTATTGCAGTTAATCTATTACACAAGCTTTGTCCTTGTAGTTGTTTTCCTCGGTAGTTGATTAATAGTGTTTCGGTGTCTTTGTAATTGTAAAATAACGGTCTGTAATCGTAAATGTATTCTTCTATTATTTTTAAATTAAATTCATTTATGGGCACATATCTTTCTTTGTAGTTTTTTCCTTTTCTAACAAAAATTCGCTCTTTGTCAAATAAAATATCTTTGATTTTTAAATTGATAGTTTCGTTTCTTCTAAGCCCACAACTGTATAACAATACTAAAATTACTTTATCACGTTTTCTAATTCGTTCTTGCTCATGACTGTAATCGGTGGCTTTAAATAAGGCTTTGATTTCTTCTTGTGTTAAGATTTGCAAACTATCTCTTTGGCTTTGTTTTTCTCGCTTTAAATGAATGCTAATGCCTTTATGATTGTGTTGTTTTAGATATTCGTTGAACTTAGAAAGCGCTTGTTGGTGTTTGTTTAAATATGCCTGGCTTAATGCTCCTTCTTTTCTTTGATTGTCTCTTGTTTTTAAATACTCGTAATACTCTTGTATGGTTTGTGTAGTAATGTGGTTGATTTGTGTGATGTGATTACTTTCTAAAAAATGAAAAAACTCTTTTAAATGATTGGGTAAATAGTAAATTGTAGTAGTAGAAAATCCCAATATATCAAGCCACGCCTTAAAGTCTTTGAGGATTTCTTTGTAACTCGGGTTGGTTAGTTTTAATTGTTTCATCGCTCATTTTTTTATTTTTTGGTATGTGTTTTTCAAAATCGATGGCGAGTTGCTTAACTTGTTGATTTTGATTTATTTGACTTCGCCACTTTTACTTGGCGAGTTACTGGCGTTGTGGCGAGTTGTATGAGTTCAATACATTTATTCAATGCGTTATCTATCAAGGCTTTTAGTTCTTTATATTCATCATAATTGGTGATTTCAAAAACAAAGGCTTTCGTTTTTTTGTTTTGTACTCGCTTGATGTAGTTTTCTTGTAATAACAAGTTATTATAGCGTCTAAGTGTGGTTTCTTTTACTCGTAGATTTCTTCTAATTTCACTATTGGTAAACTGGGTTTGATTGTTTTGTTTTAGATAAACTTTTAAATTTTCTAAATGATTTCTGCACGCTCCCGTTAAACTGTCGCTTTTACGAAGCAATACTTCTTTTATCAGCTCGTTAGCTTCTTGGATGTCTTCTATTGATGTTTCGATGTATTCTTCGCCTGTTTCCTTATCGATGTGGCGGAACTTTTGGTATTGTTTGTAAAACGTGATGGCTTCTATAAATTGCAAATAGTGTGCGTTGGTTCTTCTTGGTTTAAATACGGCTTGCGGTAAACTTAAATACATAGCAAACGGATTTTTAACGGTTATCGTTTTTAATAATCGTTGGCAGTTTTGGAGTAATTCTTTGGATTGGTGTTCTTCTTCGTGGTTGATTTGTCCCGCTGATACGGTGCGCTGATAATGCATTATTTTCTCGTCTTGTTCTGTGCTTTCATCGATGTATAAAAGAAAACTTCTATTTGAGTTATCCTCGTAAATACTTTCTTGTGTGGTGCAACCGCTTACGCATACTGGACCTTCGACCGTTAAATGGATGGTTTTTGTTGTTCCTTTTTTGTCTTTATGTACAACCGTTTTTGTGATTTTCTTTTTGCTTTGTAACTCTCGTAGTGGATAGAGTACGCTTTCTGCTCCGTCTAAATCTTCTATTAATATTAGTTTGTTTTGTAGTTCGGTTCTATTGAAGTAATAAAAAGCGTTTGCCGATAATACGGTCATTTCGATTTTGTCTTCTTCCGGGATGAGTTCCGATACTTTGCTTTGCAGATGTGTTTTTCCTGCTCCGCTACTTCCAAGACTTATGCAGTGTAATGGATTGTTGGTTTTTCTTGATGTAAAGATTAAGTACATTAAAAGTCTGTTGACTTCTTCGCCTATTACTCCAGATTTTCCGATTAGTTCTTGTGTTGCCTGTATTAAATTTTGATTACTTAAAAATGTTGTAGCTTGCTTGATTTCGTTATCTGTTAAAACTTTTACTTGCTTTTCGTAGAGTTTTGTTTGGTTTTCTACTTCTTGCAGTCTGTAGTTTTCGAGTTCATTGGTTAATTGATCTAAATCTCTTCTTACGATTGTTGTACCAATTTCTAAACGCTCGGCTACTTTTCTTGTTAGTTTTTCTATGGATGTATCGTTGTATAAATCAATATTCTGCCGTAAAACTTGTTCGCTTTTTAGTTTTTGTATGCCCAAAGTTACTCGTAAAGCTTCTAAATTGTTAAACCTTATACCGCCTAAAACCGATATTTTTAAATGTTTGGTTTCAAAAAGGTAGTGGTTGGGATTGGTGGTGTTTAAATTGCTTTGCATAAAATTATATTTTACTTTTAAACATATATTTTTCGACAACACAAATATATATTTAAAAATATATAAAATACAAGTAAAATTATTTTTAATTGTATATTTTGATTGTAATTATTAGTTTTGAACTATAATTAAGTCTTATATGAGCAATACAAACACTATCATAGCAGAAAATATACAGCGATTAAGAAAACTAAAAAAGCTTTCTCAAAAAGAGGTTTCTATTAGTGTAGGAATACCGCAAGGACAATATTCGTTAGTTGAAAATGGCAAAGTAATGCCCACTATACCTACATTAGAAAAAATAGCCAATGTGTTTGATGTACCTCTAATTGAGTTTTTTAAAAATGATGATATTGAAGTGGTAAACTTGCCTCTACTTGAAAAAGTAAAAGTTTTAGATTCTCTTGAAGATGAAGAAAAACAAGCTTTGTTAAAACTTATAGATATGGCTTTGACAAAGAAAAAAATGAAAGATAATTTGCAAAACCTTGCTAATCTATAATAAACACAAAGCCCAGCAAATTGCTGGGCTTTGTGTTTATTTAATTTTTGAGTTAATTAATTGAGAAATCTCTTTTCCAAACTCTTTACCTACGTTGTAGAGCTGTTGCTCTACTTTTTTTGTTTTGGCGGTGTACTTATCCATAGTTTTAGGAGTATACAACTTTATTAACTCTTTAATTTCAGCATCAGTGTAATTTGAGCTGTAAATTTGTTTTACCTTTTTGTAATAACCTTGATAATTTATATTGCTTTCTATGTTACCCCAAGTCATCATAGATACATTAGGATATTGCTTTTGATACATCCCTATTACCTGTTTTACCATAACTTCGGTTGTTTCCTTTGTCTTAGTTAAAATAAACAATTTATCTACTGATGCCGTTTTAGGTGTTTGAAAAGAAAACAAACAGAAAATATAAATTAAATATCTCATAATTTATTTAAATTTATTAAGGAAGTCTTCGTCATCAACAATCTTAATTAAAAAATCAGTTAAAGATTCTGCAATTTTATCATCAAAATAATAAATATCATTATTCCCCATTTTATTGCAATTCTCATCAATCATTAGATATAAGCCTTCATTAACTTCAAAAAATATTTTTCTATCAACATATTCCTCATAAATTTCCAAATCTGGGTCGAATTCATAAATATCATTCCTAGTATTAATATCAAAATAGCTATTTGGATCAAGAAGTCTATTAATACTACTAGTTTTGTTTATAAAACCATATCCAACTCTTTTGTAGAACAATAACAAATCATTGGGTATGAGGATCTTTTTTCCAATTTCTTCAATTTCACTTTCTTCCAAGGTATAAATCGAAGTATATTCATTGTTTTTTAAAAAATTAAAATTATTATTCATAATCAAAAATACATAACATTATTTAAAAATTTCTCTCGATGGCGCTTCTTTTCCGTGAATTCCTCCTTGATGTTGAGTTGGAAAACTTGCAGGATGAATATTCCACCAAGCATTATCTCCACCATAACTGTTCTCAATTATATGGTGAGCATCAAACTTATCACCTTTCTTTCTTAAAACTTTGCCATCATTACTTAATATATCTTTATCATAAGTAGGCCATTTTTGCCCTGTCTTATCTTCCCATTGCTTGATTAAAGTATTTTTCTTTGAATTGAAATCCTTTCTATGCTTAATAATTTCTTCTTTACTTAATTTTTTATACTCTTTATTTTTTAGAGCAATTTTCAACTCTTTTATCTGACTTGAGCTTAACTTAATATCCGTTATGTCTTCAATATTTTTAATATACTTTTTGAATAACGGTCCGTCAACTTTTGAAGCTTGTTTCTTTGCTTCTTTAGCAACTTTACCTTTGTTAATATCAGGTTTAACTACTTTTTTCAAAAATTTAGTTCCTAATGTAGCCCCGCCAAATAGTAAACCTATGCCATTTTCACCAATTTCCTTTCCAAGGTCATACATGTCTGCATCAGTAGCATTACCACTTGCTAATCGTTGTATTTTCCCCTTGTATTCATCTAATAAAGTACCTAAAACCCCCATAGGGTCATGGATTAATTTGTTAAATGATTCGTTAACTTGATTTCTAAAATTACTATCAGTAGCATAATCCCAAGCAAAACCAGCCGACCCTGTTAAACCTTCCCAAATACCATCAGCAATACCCATAAGCATTGGTGGAGTATTTTTAGGCATAAAGTCTGATGGTTTAGGCCAGTTACCATTTTCATCTACAAAATAAATAGGGTTATTAAGTGCAAAACTATAAGGTGAATGACTTGGCATTGCAACAGTATAGGCATCCATACTAATGAATCTTCCAATGCGTGGGTCATAACCTCTATCTGCATAAGCTAAAAAGTTTCCATTACCTTTTATTTCATCGTCTTTTTCTTCACCACCAAAGCCGTAACGATATGAGTTTGAGTTACTATGCCTGTTTGGTACTAACTGCCCAAAAGGGTAATAATCTATGCTCTTTTTTAAAGGTTTCCGCCTACTTTTGATACACCTTTACTGATAAAACAAGTCAAAAAAAAAATTCGCTTGCTTCATGCTTGTACTACTTCATTTTTTATAAGAACGTGTGTATTTCTACTTGGTAAATATACTATTTATTTTTATTTTTTTATGTCTTTGGGATGAACTTTCAAGGAGTTTATGACGACCTAAAACACATTTTTTTAAACTAATAAAAATAGCAAGTGTCATCTGCTTAAAGTGATGACTATCTGTTGTTTATATCTAAATGACGTCAAAAAGACGTCCCTATAAAAAAATTAACGTCGTTTTTACTGGGTTAACAGAGGTTCCCTCTGTTCCGTCTTGCTTGTTTTTAGAAATAGCAAAATTTGAGCTCTGCGAATAACTTCATCCAAGGGTTTTTCTCCCAGAAAAACATACCTTGCTATTTAGTTTTCGGGCACTCAAAACACACCTCGCTTTTTTAAATTTCATTCTCATGTGCATACACCTTAAAATTTTGATTTTTATTGATTTAAACTCAATAGCATACAAAATGCATTCTATTTCAAAATTCTAATGTCGTTTTTACTGGGTTTACAGAGTCTCACTCTGTTCCGTCTTGCGTGTTTTAAAAATCATCAAAATTTGAGCTCTGCGAAAAATTTCTTTCAAGGGTTTTGCGTTATGCAAAACATACCTTGCTATTTAGTTTTGAGGGTACTCAAAACACACCTCGCTGTTTTTCATTTCAATCAATTAATTAGATTATTATTTACCTAATTAACCTCGGTTATTTTGTTCTTTTTTCTTCTTTCTAACGAATATTTTACTTATCGGTATACTTGGTAATACTTTTTGAAAAAAGTCTCCCATAAGAGTTATTCTATCTTTTTCTACTTTATTTAAAATTAATGTCATCAAAATGATAAACACACAAAAAATGGTTACTAATACAATTGTTTCTTTCATAGTTATGTTGTTTATATATAAATATTACGTTTTTAGAAAAAGTTTGATTTTTTTTCATCTTTTTTATAACTTTTTTCGTCAAGCAAGGTAAATACTGGCTTTTAAAAAAAATAGGACAGTTCGTTTTGCTTGATTTTAGCAAATTTCCACATCCCATTTTTAAGAATGTGTAACGTGAAAACTTACTATCCGATTTTTAAAGTTTCTACCTTTTGTTTCTCTGTCAGCCAAGATAAATTGGGCTTTTTAATAAAGTTGTGACATGAAACAAACTATCTATATATATCACAAAAACCAATGCAATTCTTAAGCCCTCTTAGAGCGGATTAAGAATAAATTGTTTTTTCGTCCAGTTTCCAAAGGCAAGTACAAAACCAACTTCGAGTGTTTGCCTTTTGTTTGCTGATTGGTTAAAATGGTACGCTCGATTTTTTAGAAGAAGTTTTGGTGTTGGTAGGGCTGGTGCGACTTCTTCTGAAAAATGAGCATAGCTTTTTACGGCGATTGAGTAAAATCAATTAAACTGCGAAGCTCCTATTTTGGGTTGGGAGCGTTGGGTGAGCGGCTATTTTATCATAATGCAAATTATAGTTTCAAAAAATACTTTTCAAAAATCAATAATCCAGAAAGTTTTTTGAACTATAATGCTCGATGCATTATGTAAATATAGCTTTGGTGATGCGGTGGGGAGCATTGGACTGGGTGGGCGCAAAAAAGTCAGCGATAGCGTTCCTATTTCTTTTGTTTTTTATAACGACATCGCTTATAACTATGTCGTCCCACATTCCGTATTGCGGACTGTTTTTTCACTTAAAACAACTGTAAAACAGAAGTTTAAATAGCCTTTAGTGTTGTTTCTTAAAAAAATGTTAAAATCAAATATTATTACACTTCTTAACCCAGTTTGTTTTTGTATCTTTGACTTATGAATACAGTTGATGTAATAGGATTAGTTTCTTCAATCTTTGGAATTTTATCATTCTTTGGGATTGGTATTTCTGTATTCTCACTATTTAAAAAAAACCTTTTTTTACGCATGCACGCATTTCCATATGGACTTAACGAGGCTTTGTGTTTTCAAAAAAAGTGCTTTTAGTAATATATTATATTACTTTATAACCTAATTTATTATTACTATTCCCTTGCTTTTTTATTTAATCGGATGAAAGTTGTTTATCATTTCATGCAATTCTTCCAAGTTGTCTTGTTGGTAGCGCTCTGTGGAACTTATGTAACGATGTCCTGCTAATACCTGCGTTTTTCTAAGGTTGTTTGATTTTAACCAATTTACAATTACGCTGTTTCGTATTTGAATGGCGTTTTGGTAGTTGTAGTTGATTAATTTGAGTTCTTCGCTTATTTTCTTTAAAACGTTGCTTAAATTACTATTTCCGTAGCTTGAAGTAAATAAACTTTCTTCACTTTCTGGAACAATCTGCGGTTTTACTTTTTGGATGTATTCCATAAATTCCATGAGTTGCCAAGGTTTAAGCTCTAAAGTTCTGCCGTTAGTTCTTGCCGTTTGTGGAATATGTATTTTGCCTTTGTACAATTCTACATGTTCTTCTTTTAAATGCTGTAATTCTTTGGTGTGTAAACCTTGATAAACTAACAATCCAATGATAATTTTGTTTCGTTTTCTTGTTAGATCATCTTCTTTGGTTTCATAGGAATAATATAAATCTTCTAATTCTTCAGCAGTTAGTAATTGCCCTAATACGGTTTTTACTTTGCCTTTGATATTGATGTTTTCTATTGGATTATCTGTTCTGTAATTTTCTTGTTGTAAGTATCTAAAATAAACTTTTAAACTTCCAATGTAACTTTGTAACGTATTGGTTTTTATCCCTGTTTTCTTTAGCTGTTCGATGTATTTTAAAATGGTTTTATAATCAATGGTTTCTCTTGTTGTACCAAATCTAATCATCCAAGTATCGATTCGAACGATAGCCCTTTGGAATGTTGGAAAAGTTTTGGTTGAGTAACCGTTTTTCTCTAAGTAAGTTATGAAGTTGTTCATCGTTATTGGTTTTTGCTTTGTCTTCTAATAAATGGGTGTAAATCTGTGTGCTTTCTAAACTACTATGCCCTAAAAATTGACTGATAGTTTCAATATTTGCGCCTTTTTCCAGTAAATGTGTTGCTATGGAGTGCCGTAAAATATGCGGTGTGATGTTCTTTTCTATTAGCAGTTCGTTATTGGTTGCTTCGGCTATTGCAGTTAATCTATTACACAAGCTTTGTCCTTGTAGTTGTTTTCCTCGGTAGTTGATTAATAGTGTTTCGGTGTCTTTGTAATTGTAAAATAACGGTCTGTAATCGTAAATGTATTCTTCTATTATTTTTAAATTAAATTCATTTATGGGCACATATCTTTCTTTGTAGTTTTTTCCTTTTCTAACAAAAATTCGCTCTTTGTCAAATAAAATATCTTTGATTTTTAAATTGATAGTTTCGTTTCTTCTAAGCCCACAACTGTATAACAATACTAAAATTACTTTATCACGTTTTCTAATTCGTTCTTGCTCATGACTGTAATCGGTGGCTTTAAATAAGGCTTTGATTTCTTCTTGTGTTAAGATTTGCAAACTATCTCTTTGGCTTTGTTTTTCTCGCTTTAAATGAATGCTAATGCCTTTATGATTGTGTTGTTTTAGATATTCGTTGAACTTAGAAAGCGCTTGTTGGTGTTTGTTTAAATATGCCTGGCTTAATGCTCCTTCTTTTCTTTGATTGTCTCTTGTTTTTAAATACTCGTAATACTCTTGTATGGTTTGTGTAGTAATGTGGTTGATTTGTGTGATGTGATTACTTTCTAAAAAATGAAAAAACTCTTTTAAATGATTGGGTAAATAGTAAATTGTAGTAGTAGAAAATCCCAATATATCAAGCCACGCCTTAAAGTCTTTGAGGATTTCTTTGTAACTCGGGTTGGTTAGTTTTAATTGTTTCATCGCTCATTTTTTTATTTTTTGGTATGTGTTTTTCAAAATCGATGGCGAGTTGCTTAACTTGTTGATTTTGATTTATTTGACTTCGCCACTTTTACTTGGCGAGTTACTGGCGTTGTGGCGAGTTGTATGAGTTCAATACATTTATTCAATGCGTTATCTATCAAGGCTTTTAGTTCTTTATATTCATCATAATTGGTGATTTCAAAAACAAAGGCTTTCGTTTTTTTGTTTTGTACTCGCTTGATGTAGTTTTCTTGTAATAACAAGTTATTATAGCGTCTAAGTGTGGTTTCTTTTACTCGTAGATTTCTTCTAATTTCACTATTGGTAAACTGGGTTTGATTGTTTTGTTTTAGATAAACTTTTAAATTTTCTAAATGATTTCTGCACGCTCCCGTTAAACTGTCGCTTTTACGAAGCAATACTTCTTTTATCAGCTCGTTAGCTTCTTGGATGTCTTCTATTGATGTTTCGATGTATTCTTCGCCTGTTTCCTTATCGATGTGGCGGAACTTTTGGTATTGTTTGTAAAACGTGATGGCTTCTATAAATTGCAAATAGTGTGCGTTGGTTCTTCTTGGTTTAAATACGGCTTGCGGTAAACTTAAATACATAGCAAACGGATTTTTAACGGTTATCGTTTTTAATAATCGTTGGCAGTTTTGGAGTAATTCTTTGGATTGGTGTTCTTCTTCGTGGTTGATTTGTCCCGCTGATACGGTGCGCTGATAATGCATTATTTTCTCGTCTTGTTCTGTGCTTTCATCGATGTATAAAAGAAAACTTCTATTTGAGTTATCCTCGTAAATACTTTCTTGTGTGGTGCAACCGCTTACGCATACTGGACCTTCGACCGTTAAATGGATGGTTTTTGTTGTTCCTTTTTTGTCTTTATGTACAACCGTTTTTGTGATTTTCTTTTTGCTTTGTAACTCTCGTAGTGGATAGAGTACGCTTTCTGCTCCGTCTAAATCTTCTATTAATATTAGTTTGTTTTGTAGTTCGGTTCTATTGAAGTAATAAAAAGCGTTTGCCGATAATACGGTCATTTCGATTTTGTCTTCTTCCGGGATGAGTTCCGATACTTTGCTTTGCAGATGTGTTTTTCCTGCTCCGCTACTTCCAAGACTTATGCAGTGTAATGGATTGTTGGTTTTTCTTGATGTAAAGATTAAGTACATTAAAAGTCTGTTGACTTCTTCGCCTATTACTCCAGATTTTCCGATTAGTTCTTGTGTTGCCTGTATTAAATTTTGATTACTTAAAAATGTTGTAGCTTGCTTGATTTCGTTATCTGTTAAAACTTTTACTTGCTTTTCGTAGAGTTTTGTTTGGTTTTCTACTTCTTGCAGTCTGTAGTTTTCGAGTTCATTGGTTAATTGATCTAAATCTCTTCTTACGATTGTTGTACCAATTTCTAAACGCTCGGCTACTTTTCTTGTTAGTTTTTCTATGGATGTATCGTTGTATAAATCAATATTCTGCCGTAAAACTTGTTCGCTTTTTAGTTTTTGTATGCCCAAAGTTACTCGTAAAGCTTCTAAATTGTTAAACCTTATACCGCCTAAAACCGATATTTTTAAATGTTTGGTTTCAAAAAGGTAGTGGTTGGGATTGGTGGTGTTTAAATTGCTTTGCATAAAATTATATTTTACTTTTAAACATATATTTTTCGACAACACAAATATATATTTAAAAATATATAAAATACAAGTAAAATTATTTTTAATTGTATATTTTGATTGTAATTATTAGTTTTGAACTATAATTAAGTCTTATATGAGCAATACAAACACTATCATAGCAGAAAATATACAGCGATTAAGAAAACTAAAAAAGCTTTCTCAAAAAGAGGTTTCTATTAGTGTAGGAATACCGCAAGGACAATATTCGTTAGTTGAAAATGGCAAAGTAATGCCCACTATACCTACATTAGAAAAAATAGCCAATGTGTTTGATGTACCTCTAATTGAGTTTTTTAAAAATGATGATATTGAAGTGGTAAACTTGCCTCTACTTGAAAAAGTAAAAGTTTTAGATTCTCTTGAAGATGAAGAAAAACAAGCTTTGTTAAAACTTATAGATATGGCTTTGACAAAGAAAAAAATGAAAGATAATTTGCAAAACCTTGCTAATCTATAATAAACACAAAGCCCAGCAAATTGCTGGGCTTTGTGTTTATTTAATTTTTGAGTTAATTAATTGAGAAATCTCTTTTCCAAACTCTTTACCTACGTTGTAGAGCTGTTGCTCTACTTTTTTTGTTTTGGCGGTGTACTTATCCATAGTTTTAGGAGTATACAACTTTATTAACTCTTTAATTTCAGCATCAGTGTAATTTGAGCTGTAAATTTGTTTTACCTTTTTGTAATAACCTTGATAATTTATATTGCTTTCTATGTTACCCCAAGTCATCATAGATACATTAGGATATTGCTTTTGATACATCCCTATTACCTGTTTTACCATAACTTCGGTTGTTTCCTTTGTCTTAGTTAAAATAAACAATTTATCTACTGATGCCGTTTTAGGTGTTTGAAAAGAAAACAAACAGAAAATATAAATTAAATATCTCATAATTTATTTAAATTTATTAAGGAAGTCTTCGTCATCAACAATCTTAATTAAAAAATCAGTTAAAGATTCTGCAATTTTATCATCAAAATAATAAATATCATTATTCCCCATTTTATTGCAATTCTCATCAATCATTAGATATAAGCCTTCATTAACTTCAAAAAATATTTTTCTATCAACATATTCCTCATAAATTTCCAAATCTGGGTCGAATTCATAAATATCATTCCTAGTATTAATATCAAAATAGCTATTTGGATCAAGAAGTCTATTAATACTACTAGTTTTGTTTATAAAACCATATCCAACTCTTTTGTAGAACAATAACAAATCATTGGGTATGAGGATCTTTTTTCCAATTTCTTCAATTTCACTTTCTTCCAAGGTATAAATCGAAGTATATTCATTGTTTTTTAAAAAATTAAAATTATTATTCATAATCAAAAATACATAACATTATTTAAAAATTTCTCTCGATGGCGCTTCTTTTCCGTGAATTCCTCCTTGATGTTGAGTTGGAAAACTTGCAGGATGAATATTCCACCAAGCATTATCTCCACCATAACTGTTCTCAATTATATGGTGAGCATCAAACTTATCACCTTTCTTTCTTAAAACTTTGCCATCATTACTTAATATATCTTTATCATAAGTAGGCCATTTTTGCCCTGTCTTATCTTCCCATTGCTTGATTAAAGTATTTTTCTTTGAATTGAAATCCTTTCTATGCTTAATAATTTCTTCTTTACTTAATTTTTTATACTCTTTATTTTTTAGAGCAATTTTCAACTCTTTTATCTGACTTGAGCTTAACTTAATATCCGTTATGTCTTCAATATTTTTAATATACTTTTTGAATAACGGTCCGTCAACTTTTGAAGCTTGTTTCTTTGCTTCTTTAGCAACTTTACCTTTGTTAATATCAGGTTTAACTACTTTTTTCAAAAATTTAGTTCCTAATGTAGCCCCGCCAAATAGTAAACCTATGCCATTTTCACCAATTTCCTTTCCAAGGTCATACATGTCTGCATCAGTAGCATTACCACTTGCTAATCGTTGTATTTTCCCCTTGTATTCATCTAATAAAGTACCTAAAACCCCCATAGGGTCATGGATTAATTTGTTAAATGATTCGTTAACTTGATTTCTAAAATTACTATCAGTAGCATAATCCCAAGCAAAACCAGCCGACCCTGTTAAACCTTCCCAAATACCATCAGCAATACCCATAAGCATTGGTGGAGTATTTTTAGGCATAAAGTCTGATGGTTTAGGCCAGTTACCATTTTCATCTACAAAATAAATAGGGTTATTAAGTGCAAAACTATAAGGTGAATGACTTGGCATTGCAACAGTATAGGCATCCATACTAATGAATCTTCCAATGCGTGGGTCATAACCTCTATCTGCATAAGCTAAAAAGTTTCCATTACCTTTTATTTCATCGTCTTTTTCTTCACCACCAAAGCCGTAACGATATGAGTTTGAGTTACTATGCCTGTTTGGTACTAACTGCCCAAAAGG
>VFQS010001378.1_pt1 | contig 22533 bp, 33 predicted proteins | sample 3512361 | NCBI WGS metagenome assembly VFQS01 (sample SAMN10412375, study PRJNA504923) | tailings metagenome | isolation source: Relicate 1 Philex TSF3 active mining | place: Philippines
CACCGCTTAGTCTTATTTCACTTGCTGCGAGCATTACCTTACTCATGGCTTCACGGGCTACAATGCCAGCCGCTATCATCGGAGCATAAGCCGGGTCAATAGCCCACCTTTGCACACTTACGCCAGGCTTGACCACTGTGACATAACTGCCATGTGGTAGTGCATTTTGCAACATGGCATCATACTCACGTACCGGAACGTAGCGACGGCCGCGTTTGATATAGAAGGTTTCAGTTACCATGATGAGTTATAAAATACTTTGAGACCCATAAACAATTCTGCTTTGGCACGACGGCAAAACTCTAGATCTTGTTCTCTATAATGCTCGTCGCTGTTGCTGCCAAAGAAGAAACCTTGTGTAGGTGGTAACCGCCCTGCTAGTATATCCTGTTCTAGTTGATCTATGTCCTCCCAAGTCAGTTCAACTTCAACACCATTGAAGGTATCACACTCACCGCCTTTGTTAGCAAACAACTGTTCCATCCATCCTTGGAGATTCGGGTGCTTTCGCCAGTATGCGATTTCTACAGGTTCTGGCACACCGGGGTTTTCATAGTGTAGTTCGCCTGCTTCAACATCTTTACGTGTTACAACACCGTCCCAGTAGTCGGCTCGTTGTTGTTTACGAGCAGCAATATAAGCGTATTGATCTAGTCCCATGTCTTCATCCCAAAAACCGTTTTTTAATGTCCGCCTGAATAGCTTTGACTGCTTGATTCCACCCATCGTCATCACCAACCCATTTCAACTTGTTTAATTCTAACACATAGTCTTCAACAAGTCTACGGATAATGGCACTTGGATAAGCATCCCCGGGATATGTTAGGTCCACATCCCGGGCTGCTTGTTGAGCAATGCGTCTTGCTAGTTCATTCATTGTAAGTTACCATAGTCTTAGTAGTATAGATTAACATCATAGGTTTGTCAAATATTACATTTGTCACTAATTGGATAAATACATGTGAAAGGGCCTAATATGAATCAATACTATGTTTATATATATTTTGACAATGAAACACCATTTTATGTTGGAATGGGTCAAGGTAAAAGACACCTAGATCATATTAAAGATGCTGAAAAAGCTATTAGATCCAATGCTCCTAGAAACAAATTAAGTCACAAACTAAACAAGATAATAAAGATACTGTCTGAGAATAGGAAGCCAAAAGTAGAAATTGTGTCATCGTCTTTAAGTTATGATAATGCAGCCAATTTAGAGAAGGAACTAATTGCCAAATTAGGAAGAAAGGACTTAGGTCTCGGGACATTAACTAATTTAACCAATGGAGGGGACGGTGTCCAAGGTAGAACTACTATGGTTTCTCCAACCGGAGAGGCAATTTCTATTCTTAAAGAGGACAAGCCAGTATATGAAAGCATCGGTTATACGCACTTTAATAAAGGTCGAAAGCATTCAGATGAAGTTAATTCAAAAAAGCAGGCTCCGTGGACAGGCAAATCTAGACCTGATCATGGAGGAAAAATAAAGATAGCTGCTAACAACGGAAGTTATAAAAACAGGCCTCTTAGAGGACCTCATTCTGAAACCACACTTGAAAAGATGAGACAGCCTAAGAGGAAAAGAGAAGGGTATAAAAATCGCAAGTGGTACCATAGTAAAATCCTACAGTTAGAAGTATGTATTAATACAGCACCAGATTGGCCTGATTTAGAATTGGGGCGATTACCTCGCCCCTAGTAACTTACTTCATACAAGTAACATTTGCTAGTTCCTTCCATTTATTAGGAAAGCTCTTACGCAAGTCAGCTATCTTAGTTGCCATACGTAAGCTCATCTCTCTTAACTTGTCTTTCTTAAGATCCATAAAGTTAATGATTTCATCTTGCTCGTTCTCTGAAAACTCGTAGTCACCAAACAAGTCACCAGTACCGGCGATTTGTCGGATACGCAATAACTTGTCTCGCATAGTATCTAATGTTAGATCCAAGTAGTGACAACGACTTTGTAGTGCATCTAGGTGATCCCGCAATTTCTGTGACTTCATAGTTGTGAAGTTCAGATTAGTGATAAAAATCACAGAACCATTGAAGTTGAAACTGTCAGGGATGCCTTCGCGACGCAGAGCACTTGACTCTGACAACCAGGAAATCTTACGCTTCTTGCCTGAGTCAAGAGCACCTTTCAACAAGTTCAATGACACGTCGTCAAGCAAGATGCTGTCGCAGTCATCAAACACTAGCACACAGTTCTTGTCTGAATACTTGTACAGAGTCTGGTACAAACCAATCGGGGTAGCTGAACCCTTAACAACTTCTGCGCGAAGCCTCTTGCCAGCAATTTGGTCCAACAATTGTGCTTTCTCAACTTCACGCTCAACTGTAAAGCTCTTGCCTACACCCGGAGGACCCGACACAATCATAGCACGAATGTCACCTGAGATACAGGCTTTGGCCATGTCGTTAAGGATCTCGAAGCGTTCAGCAATCTCAGCAATACGCTCTTCATCAGTTTGAGTAATAGCTCGAGCTTCTGCTACTACCTCGCTTACAGCAGGAGCAGCGTCCTCACCCACAAACTCATAGTCAGTAAATGCCGAGACCTTGATACGAATAATCTCGGGCATGCCAGCAAAAGTACCATTATTCTTAACAGTAACATAACCACCAACATTGGGGTTGCCACTGGGTTGGAACTGCTTGACCAATTCAAACACTTTGCCATCAGCAACAAAGTTGCGATAGCTACCCGACCTAATACGTACTTGACTCATGTGTGTCGCTCCGTGTTGTTTACTGTACCACTATTATAGCTGAAACTAATAACCCAGTCAAGCGACGGGTTATTCAGGCTTGTTGTTAATTTACCACAGATTTTTTGTCTGTTTTTTCAGCACTGTGACGGCAATTACCCCTATAAACATAGCCCGGACATGAACAAGCCCAAGCGCCGTTAGCACGAGTAAGGGTATATCGTTGCCCTTTTGAGCCCTGAACAATCACTGTATCTGGGTCATTTTCTGCTATTTCTTTGAGAATTTTGAATGTACGCCCACGTGAATCCCAACGAATTGGTTTGCGAAAACGCTGGGATTCACCCGAGCCCTCGGGCACATATGCTATGATATACTCCATATTGTCGCTGACAAGATAGAGATTGTTAGCAGTAGCATCGGCCCACTTAGTGGTTTCTTGTACAATTTTCATGCTCTAAGTATAGCAAAATACAATACCCCTGTCAAGTTTCGGGTTGTTGTTGGTTAAAAACAACACTGATCGGTAAGTGCCTTTGCTTAATAATATCCAAAATAAACTCATAGAGTTGAGCTTGACTCCAACCATTATCCAACCATTCAGTGTGCCATTCATCCAGACGCCAAAGCATGTCCTTGTGTTGTGTTTTTATAATGTTTTCTAGTCTTTTTACATGAGGGGTGGGTCCTTCTAAGACATGACTGAACTCGGCCACCCCTCCCCATGCTCCGGTATAATCCTTAGCCCGGCGTTTGTAATCACTGGTTATACCGAATCCCACTCTATAGGGACCCGGTAATATGTAAAAAAACATTAGGCAGCCTTTTTCTGACTAAAAAGATTTTTGATGTCGTCATCTAAGAAATCTATGATTTTGTCAAACCTATCCAGCAATGGTTGTGGAATACGCTGTTGGCCTCCTAACTGTTGATACAATTGTACTAGTACACAGGCAATACTGTCGTCTTCCCAACCAATCTCATATCCATAAACATGTTTACCCCAATTGGTATGAGCTTTGTGTGTGGCCTCATGAAACTGCGACAAGCCAGCAAAATACTGCTGTAAAATTCCTGCCAACTCAGCTAGAAACTGATCAGTCAGTGGAATCTTTGCTGCTTCAAATGATCGATAGATGTCATTGATCATAAACCATAAACTGCCGTCGATTTCGTCATAATGAAAATATTCATCGTGCCACTTACAAGCAGTTTCCAAGATCTTATTGTCTAAGTTCAAGGCTTCCATGTGTGTAAAAGTCCCAGGCATACCCACAAAAGAACTTTCCTTGTCCACAGGGTAGCAATCGTATTTTTCGCAAATACTTTGCTTGATCTCAGCTTTGACGTCGTCAGTGTCCGCGCTGCCATCAATACGCACACTTAATACTTTGGTCCTGTGCTCATACCATGGAGAAATCTTTTTCTTGCCCTTACCATTGATCAAAGCAAAGGCTTTTCTAGCAAAGGCCCTGCTGGATGTTTCAATGTAAAGTACAGGAACTTCAACTTCTTGCCAGTTTTGTTCACCTTCAAAAATACCTGCGTCAATCAATGCCGACAGCAATGTTATAGAATGTTGACCATCTACTGCGTGGTATTCTTCTGTGCCAGGAATTTTTATACAATAAACCACTTGTAATAACTGTGGTTTGAAGTTATCGATAGCACAGATAGTAGTACAATGCTTGCTATCTAACGCACGTTGAATATCCTCGTCAATACAAATACTACCCAACTTGACCATTTTAACCAATGGACGCAGTTTAGGATTTAATTTGATGCCCTGCTTTTGAAATTCAGCTATGAGCTTTTGCCATTTTTTATATGACTGTAACTCATTCAATCTATTTTGGACGGAGATAATTTTACTAGCAGTCTGCTTCAATGGATTACGATGTTTCATAACATTGGGCCGACGCTCAACAAGCTCGTACTGGGGGATCATAAAAACTCCTTAGGTAAGGTTATGTTTAAGAATATACAGCGTAATCAAACTCGAGTCAAGTAGCACACAATCATCTGGGTAGCGTGTGGTACTTTTTACTTCACCACTGCGTCTTGTTATATGTATCACTTTGACCATTTTTGGTGTACAATCAACAATTTTGCCTATTTTTAAAGCATTGCGACCCAGTCCCGAACTGCTAGGGTAGGCCACAAAATCATTGATCCTGAGTTCTTGTCCTAGAATGTCTATGTGCGTGATGTCGCTTTTGGGCCGTGAAGTCATAGTAAAATTTAGGTAAAGGTGAACCTTGACTAAGAAAAGACATAGAGTTTTTGATATCAGTAGGAATGGAATCTTTATATTTGGGCACAACACCGCCCACGTTACCACCTAAATCAAAATCATCAAAGCCAGACATTATACTAAATCCACTTGAACGTCAACTGCTACACGCTGACCGTCGGCAGTGTAGCAGTCAATACGAGTAGCCAAACCGGTGGCTTGGTTACCCGGCATTTTACGACTTGCGCCTAATGAACTCAAGACCGAACTAACTGCTAGTCGCTGTTCGTAGATACACATATCAAAGGCACCGGCCACTGTGGTGTGAAAACCCACGCCATTACAAATAACACGAATTGGCTGACTGTTATTCAAGCCTGAGACAAATTGTCGTCTACGCATGTCGACTCCTGTGTGCTAGTATTTCAGTATATTACACAAAAACGGGCAGGCTGTCAAATGTTGTAAAACTGCAACAACTCGCTTTCTGCGGCCAACTTGTCAAGGTAAATTTCACGCAGCACACGGTTGATTTCGTCAAATTCCATGCTGGCATCCAGGTCAAAACGTGCCATATCCAGCTCAAATTCAGCAATATCTTCCAGGGTCATGTAGTCGGGATAACGCATCACTGCTCCTTTTTGTTTACTGTACCCCTAGTATAGCGGGAAACAATACCCCTGTCAAGCAACGGGGTATTGGTTAGTTTTGAGCAGATACAGGAAAACGCCGCCCTAATACATCAATGTCTTGCCTATCGGTACGCTGATACCATCCTGCGCCTTGATATACGTCTAAGACCATTTGAAAGTATTCTTCATACTGGCGTGCTACTACATCCAAGCTAAAATTGTCTATGGCCCAGGCTCTACAGTTCTCAGGCTGAATCTTATTAATATTAGCAGCAGCCCAGACAAACTGATCAAAGTTACGGCAACGATACCCGGTTATTCCATGTATGTTGTTTTCAGTGAAACTACCCCAGTCCGTAGTAATAGTGGGTGTGCCAGACATCAACATTTCTATCTGTACTCCACCAAAAGGTTCCACATACATACTAGGCGCGAATGAGGCCTTGGCTCGTGACATAAGTTGCCTACGCTGTTCAACATCTGCGTAGCCTATGAATTCAACATGATTTGGTGTTTGAGCATAACCCATGCTCATGAGATCACCTTGCCCGGCTATCTTTAGTCGAGCACCAATGGCTTCGGTGGCCTGAATAGCTATATGTACGCCTTTGCCTTCGTAGACACGACCCACAAATAAAAAGTAATCTTCTTTGGTTTCGGGTGCGTAGGTAAAGTCCTCAGGGTCAAAGTAGTTGGGAATAACCACGTCATACCAATCTTGTTTACAATTACCCACTGCTGCTAGCCCATAGTAGGCGTGGTATATAGCATAGCTTTCAAAGATTTTGAATCTAGCAAAGTGCCCGCCGGCATAGCCAATACCGGGTTCAACTACGATCATGTCCGAGTGTGCGTCACAGATGGGTTTATGCCCCCATCCCCAGAACGGTAGCAAAAAGTCATGCGGTTGTTTACGCAGGCCGATTTCACGTATGGCATTGGTATAAAAAGTTTGATAAGCATGATCATTGACATCGAACTTAAAAAAGTTACGACGCCAGTCATAGTTACCATAGGCCTGTTCAAGGTCACTGTTGGTAATGACATTAACATGCTCGTCGCAGATGACATCTGAATCAGGATGACCATAGTGTATGATTTCGTGGCCACGTGCCCGCATCATTTTGCCAAATTTCCAGACCTTTTGAGTATAGGCGCAGGCGTTGTAGGCCTTGTTGGTAACTGTGTGTGGCAATCCTAAGATATGAAATCTCATAATAATCGATCCAATGTTTGATTAATAGTATAACGAGGCCGGTAGCCTAATGCTTGTAATCGACTGTTATCTAGATACATGGTTTTAACCTGAACCAGTTTATGAAATTCACGCTGCGGAATACTTTGAATCTCACTACGGCTATTAAGACGTTGATGCACGTAATCAATAATGTCCCTAAACTTTAGACTATGTCCGTTACTAATGTTATATATGCTGTTGATTTCGCCCTTGGTAATTACCAGATTGATTGCTCGCACAGCATCTTCAACATCGATATAGTCACGATAAAAGTCACCATCATCATATAACTCAATTGGTTCATTATCACGCATACAATTTATAAGGTATTGTAAAGCATTCTTTTGAGCACTTATTTTACTGTCATTGCGCCCTAGTACATTGGCTAATCTTAAGATACGATAGCGTATACCAAACGTTTCACAATAACTAATTAGTAATTGTTCAGCAGTACGTTTGGTGATAGAATAGAATCCACGTGGATAGCATATACTAGATTCATTAGCTGGCATGTCAGTGTTACCATAAACAAACCAAGAGCTAACGAAATTGAAAGTAAAATCAGAATCAAACTTGTCTCGAGCTAGGTCTAACGTCCGAATTAAACAGGTAAGATTAGTATCTATATCTATGTGTGTATCTGTGAACACATGATAGTTATGAATAGTGCTAATAAAGTATAAGATATCATTAGTCTGGGCTTGGTAATCATCACGCGGATTAACAACACATTCATATTGACGTTGGTATTCGCCACCAACGAAACCTGCGCCAAAAAGATTTACCATTGCTCAATCACTTGTTTAATATAGTCTAATACACTTTGATTATACAGCGGAGTACAACCAATAAAAAATACATGACTTAGGGCTAGATTTGAATTAGTAAATTCACGATAATCACCTAAGTGAGCGAACCCAGGATGTAATAAAATATTACCAGCAAAGTAGCTACGAGTTTGAATACGATTGGCTTCAAAATGAGCCACTAGCATTTCTTTTAATTCTTGACTCTCACAAATAATAGGAACACCAAACCAACTTGGATCCGACCGGGCCAGTGTAGCTGCTACACGAACACCAGGAATAACGTCTAAGTACTCAGTGATCAATGTTTTGTGTAATCTACGTTTTGTATCGATGTCGACCATTTTAGTTAATTGTACACTACCAATGGCACCTTGTAGATCTAATGGCTTGAGATTATACCCGATATTAGTAAACACATACTTGTGATCAATAATACCATCATAATTGTCTAACCAATGATCAAAACGTTTACCACAAGTGCCACAAGCTAATAAATTATTAGCGCCAACACAGTAACAGTCACGTCCCCACCAACTCATACTACGTACAACTTTAATCAGATCCTCATTATTACTTGATACCATACCACCTTCACCAGTACTAATATGATGAGCTGGATAGAAACTGCATGACCAAATGTGATAGTATTCGCTGATATGGCGATTACCGTATTTGGTACCTAAGCTGTCACAGTTATCACCTACTAGTAATATCTTATGCTGTCGACAAATGTCTGCAATACGATCCATGTCAGGAGGATTACCTAACACCGGACTCACAATGATGGCTCGAGTACGCTGAGTTATTGCGGCTTCAATTAAGTCAACATCAAAGTTCAATGTAGACATTTCAATATCTACAAACACTGGTTTGAGATTGTTCTGTACTAAAGGTGCTATAGTTGTCGGAAATCCAACTGGGCTAACAATAACTTCATCACCATCTTGCCAGTTATGAAACTTTTTTAGTGCCGACACCATGACCAAGTTGGCGCTACTGCCACTATTGACCATATGGCTATACTTGACATTGAACATGCTAGAAAATTTGTGTTGGAATTGATCAACACGCTCGCCGCTTGTGATCCATGCACAATCTGTGATACTTTGGATAGCAGCGTCAATTTCACGCTGGTCCCAGTACGGGCCAGAGTACAACACAGTATCATGCCCGGGCACAAAATTATCGTAATTTTTTATATACTTAGGTAAGTTCATTTTATAACTCTATATTGTAATGTTTTGCTACTCCATGTCGCCCGTGAAACCCTAAACTACGCCCTAACCAAGGCGACGTCATGTTATTTTCTATACTGAATTGGTCAGCTATAACAGCAGGTGCAAACCTAATATTATACACAGTTTCTAGCGTTTGTCTATATACACGACAAATAATATTATCTTCTGGTACGATAGGTTCGTCGGCATGTGCTGTATTGAGCCACACATGCCCTTCAAACTCAGGACGGAATAACTCCTGAGGTAATTCTCTCCAGTTATATACGACATCGATGTCGCGCAGGGCCTTGTATAACTTTTGGCTACGCAGGGTGAAACCACCATTGCCCACTGTTTCGCCCCAACATGCACCTATGTAATCATAATTGTAAAACTGATCAGTCCATGCCGCTGCGTTAACTGCAAATCCATCATCGTGTATGGTTAAATTAAAATCCTCACGTATAATTACTGGCATCAACTTTAACACAGTCATGTTATAAATCATAGGATAACTGAGCTCGACATGATCGCGAGTGATCTTAGGAATAGGCACCCATTGAACTTGTTTATCTATTTGGAAAGGGAAAGGGATATCAGAAAACCAATAAACTTTGACAATATTTTGCTGGCTCAATGTTTCCAAAGTTGTGGTCAGCGCACGATGTGTACGATCATAATACAGTGTATCTACGCAACTAATAGCTAGTGATGTCATTCGTAAGGGTACTCGTGTAGATCAGAACCAACATAACTATGATGATATAGACTGTCGGGTGCTATGTTATACATGGTTGTATACGAGTCAAAACCATGCACACGATCAGCTAATCCATCTGCACGAATACGTTGATACCAGGCAGTTTCAACTGCGCCTTCACAGCGCCATAGTTGGTCTAATGGCAGTGTGTCAATGACAAAATCAATGTCACCGTAGAAACTCATCATACCATAGTCAGTGGCATTTTCATAAGTTGCTAATTGACATGATAAAGTTTGACATCGGTCAATAGTGGCTGCATAGTCAACGGTAGGAGTTTGGTCATAATTTAATTTTAATACCTGTTCAAACCCCTTGATCTTTAACAACATCAAACCATTTACAATAGCGGTCATCTCAGCTACGCCATGGTTTGGTCTACGCGGTAAACCATTTATTTGCCAACTGTTATCAGAATCATAGATAAAAGAATTACAATAACGTTGTGTTTCTTGATCTAGTGCAGAATGACTAGAGTAACATACATGATACCCAGTTTTACTCAAGTGCTTGGCTAAGGTGCGAGCCATATAGTGTTTGCGTCGATTCTGCTCCTCTGAACCAGTTGAATAATATTCAGGATCATTACCACCGCAATATGCTGTAACTAATATAGCAATTTTATCTGATTTCATAATTTACCATTGTGTATTTTCAAAATCTAGCCAGTATGTACGCATGGTACCTTTTCGCTTAGTATACCAGTTAATAGGTGTGGTATGTAATAACCCCCGGCTACTTGTATAATATATGGGCTCGGGTCCCGATGCCAATGCGCCAACAAAATGACTAAGCCCGGTATCACCGCCATAATACACCTGAGCAGACTGTATCAGTTCAACCGATTCGGCTAGATTTGAAACAGTACGCCATCCCGGTCGACTTATATTATGTCTTGTAGCAATAATTCTTTCATGATCAGGATACTGCTCATCAACCTCGGTTATTATTTTGTCTACAACTGATTGTGGCCAATTCCTATAGGTATTATAGTCAGCATCAAGTAGTGGTGCTACTATGATACGTTGTTGGGGTTCAACAGGATTTGGTATATGTACGAGATCTCCGGCTATATCTCTATAATCCCATAAATTAACACGGCGCCATGGTAAATCTACCGAACCGGGTTCTGCACTAAAGTAATCAGTTAATCGGCATAGAATCTCGAAAAACTCAGCGACATGGCTACTAGATTGTCTAGCAGCAGCATCAATGTAAAACTTTATACCTGGATTATTTTCTGTTTGTCTAAAGTGTTCTACTACATTAGCACATGCTACAAGATCACCCATACGCATGGGACCACCAAAACAGCCTAAGCGTATGTTAAAAATCATAGTAGAGCCTTAAGATCATCGGCATGAACTAATCTAGCATGTCTGTCTGAGTAAAAATGTTTTTCAAATACCATTTGAATATTTTTACCATTATCCCAGGAGATATCACGCCCACGCCTAAATTCTGGTAGCCAATCTTCGGCACGCCATACTACATAACATTCTTTGTCAAGCAAGTCAGCTATCATGCCAACGCCGGTAAAATTAGTTATGAATGGACGCGGTGATTCTTTGATTATATAACAATTGGTTAGAATAGGATTTTCGTAATTCAAAAACTCATATTCACTAAGGTAACTTAATACATTAACTTCGCGTCTGGCATCAATGTCTGGTGTCCACCACCTATCACCTACATAGTAAGTATCTTTCAATTCAATATCAAGTTTGGGATATTGGATTAAGAACTTGTCATTTACTTCAAACTTGAGACGATAGTTGTCTTTTAACCAATTCTCATACCTACAAGTTTCGATTGGTCTATGGGCTGCTGCTCTATCTTCTCTAGTCCATGAACTTAGAATATGCACAGGTGGCTTGACTTCACGTTCTTCGTCATCAAAGTATACACCGGAGAATATGCCTTGATACATTAAGAATTCTTTCAATCCACGAAACTTACGCATTTCATGCCTAATATAGAACTCTATAGGTCCATATTCACGATAGACACCGGATAAGACTGGTAGGCTCTGTACAAAGTCGCCTAGGTTGGCGGTACAATTAAGATATACTAACATTATAATCTCTAAAAACAGTAAACCAATCGTCAGGTGATACCTGGTGTAATTCAAACAACTCGGGTTTCGATAGAGCACTTAGCAGCAAAAATAACTGGTCATCGTCAATTAAAAAGTTTTCTATCAACTGCTTGACACCTTCCATGACCAAGAATTCTAGCTCACGCCAATTCTTTTTACTAGCTACTATACATGGACCAGTAACATGCACATCATTGTTGGCAATCATACTATGTATAGTAGTACCAGGTACATAATCCTTGAGCTTGAACAAATGAATTTTATCTTCAGCAAATGGGTATTGCCAATGTTGAACACCATGCAGTGTTGCTGCTGTTCTACAATAACCAAAATCCATCCAAGCCAACATAGTATTTTTAGCTTGGACACTGGCCATGCAAGCAAATGTACTCTTTAACAAATTAATTATAACATAGTCAGCTGACCAGTATTCAGGATTCAATCTTTCTTTGGGATTGATTAGTCGCATGTAGTCTGGTGTAGCATAAATCAATTCTATGCGTTCACGTAGATCCTGTGCTTCACTGGCAAGGTCGAATTCAAAAATAGTGGTAGGTCTATCACCACGTAATTCTGCTATGCGATCAAAGTTGTCTTCTGTGGTGACCACAAACATTTCATTTTCTAGCGTGGCCATGTGAGCAAAACGCTCAAAGTAAGTATCTGTAGTTCTGTGTAAGTAGTGGGGATAGCCACGGTCCGGAGTCCAGTCTCCGCGTCCTATATCAAAAAACGCAGTAACTATGGTAATATCATTTGTCATCATCGGTCCAATAATATTTCTTATAATTGTTAATAATTTCTATGTGCTCAGGTTGAGCAGCAACGAACCCATCCCAGTCAAAGCCGGGTCGATGATTATGCGTATCAGTTAGATGTGGATTAATAGTATAATCATGCCCAGCTAGCATATAGTATACAGTCATGAAACAATCAATCCAACCTATTTGTGGATAAAAGTTTTCTGCTATTACATCAGTATGCTCTAAGAAAAACTCTGATACTCGATCAAAGTTATCGAGGAAAATTTTAGTATTGAATATGCTGCCACCACCACTGGCATATTGATGAGTCACAGGCTTCTTGCCAGCAAAAACTTCTATAATTTCAATTACTTCGGGTGCAATAGCATTACCAAGACCATCTGGATTTAATTCATGTGCTGCTATGGCCCAGTTGTCTTGTACAGTAATAGGCTTACGTACCAGCACATCATCTTCCATCATGACAACATGAGATGTTTTGGCCGATTCGCAGCCACGTCGTAATCTAAGCAACCATTCATATACAGCCTGACCTGCGTAACCTTTTGGATAAACAGGGTAACCTAGCTTGACGGGCGCGAGATTGAAATCTAATTGATATTGATCGGCCAATTCTGTATGATCATCAACAGCGTCACTGACTAGATAATAGTAACTATCGGGGTATAAACTGCGTACCTGTTCAACCATGCGTCGAGTGGCTAGTTGTTTACCGGTACTGGCGAAATGTACGAAACTGATGTCAGCCAATTGGATTCCTCACTACAAATAACACACTGTCTTTCATGCCCGATGGCTCCCTGATATCAACTACTTCTGTGGTCATGTGCTCAGGAACTAATTCACGATAGTGATCACACCATGCAATATCAGCAATATCTTCTATGACTAATACTCCGCCCGGATTTAACAGTTTTGGATAGAGGTTCAATGTAGTGATATGACTATCTCGAATATGAGGACCATCATCAATAATGATATCAAAGTTAGGTAAATTTGCAACAAAAGCAGGATCATAACCATTGCCTGTAATAACACGTACTCGAGGATATGGTCGGCAGTTAGCTTCGGCGCCAAAGTCTACTGGATCTACACCAGCAATAACAATAGCGTTAGCAAAATATTCATGGAATACTGCTAGGCTACCACCACGATGTACTCCAATTTCAAATAGAGCAATAGGAAGATCGCGATATCGAGCAAATTCTTGGTCATAGAAGTATGTGCAATATCTATGATTAAATTCTTTATCTGTACCAAACTCGTAATGAGTGTCATTACGAATATTGCGTTCAACCATGATATCTACTAGAGTTTTCATTGATATTGTCCTTGTATTACACGTGACCACTCGGGCACTCTATCATATTGATGCACTATAACAAACTCATCACCTGTGCTGGTAAAGACTTTGCCGTCGCGCCAGATGGGTTCTGGTTCTAGCAAATTAGGCCTAAAATAATGCATCTTGTTTGGATCTGCTACTGTGCCTGCTTGACACGCCCATGCTTGTCGTTGTTCAGCAAATAATGTGATATCTCGATAGGGCTGACACTGTATAGTTACGTTAAACACTGCTTGATCAACAATGGGTATGGGCCTACCTATGCTGTTGAAGAATAAAGTGAAGAACAGGTCACGCATGTAACTGCTACGCCCACCCAATGTACCTACATTATATATAGGATTGTCACGGAAACGGTCGTAAACATAACCACCATAGGTACTGCGTAGATTATCGTCGCCCCAAGGCTCGTCTCGATAGCGTAATGCTTCCGATCCTGCTACCAAATGTTTTGTACCTAAGTTTTGATCTAACCATGTAAAAGGATCACGTTGAAATACAATATCTTTTACATCAGTACTGACCACATATTCATAGTCATCGCCATGCTCACGTAAGAAGTTATACATGGGCAAGAAACGTAGTACATGAATAGGGATCTCAGGTAACGTAGGTAAGTCAACTAATTGCCAACCTAGAGATTCTAACTGTTGCCTAGTTGCAGTATCAGTATTGCCTACTACCATGACTAGATCTGCGTTGGTGCCTGTATCACGTATGCTATGAACATAGGGGCGCACATGATCAAATCTATATCCGGTAAAGGCACTGATTATTAAGTTCTTTTTTGCCATGGGTAATTGCCTGCGTATTTTTTATGTTGTATTTCATTACCATTGCGGAAGAAATCGGCAGTGACCGAACCGGCATTGCCGTCAACTCTATAGTTTAACGTATATTCACCTGTACAGTCATAGTTGGATAACATGTCCTTGATCACAGAGTAAAATACACGATCCTGTCCCCACCCACCATGCCATACACTTGCCAACTGATATACTAGAGCAGTCTTTAGAAAATAACTGTTAGTATCAACATGATTAATACCGTGATAGCTAGGATATTTGCCTAGACTTTCGCAGTCATCCCTACAGACAAATTCGTTATCTCGGTAAATGTTACGTAACGAATATGTCCATTGTAAATTCTTATCTTTAAGAGTTTGTACACATGATTCTACGTGTTTCGAGTCAAACCAATTGTCTTGATCCAAATAACACACATACTCAGTATTGACTAGGTGAGTAAATGCTGCGTATACCCTATGTCCATAGAACCCATTTGCACCAACATTTTCCGGTAATCGAGCAACTTGTATGTCAGATCCAAATTGTGCTAGAACTGTGTTGGCTCGGTCATAGTTTATGGCACCGTCAACAACCACATAGCAGAGAGTGGGATAGGTTTGACTCAACACACTAGACACAGCCTGTGCTAGTGTATCAGCCCCAGTAGTAGGTATAATTACTGTAGCTGTCATTGAGCCTTCTTGTCAGTTTCGAGATATTCTTTTATAACTCGTAGTGCTTTGCGACTGGTGTCGTAAACATATTCACGAGTTTCTTCTTCGGTGGTTACTACCAAAATGAAACCATTGGCAGCGCGACGGATTTCGATTGATTCAAACATGATTGATATCCTGATGTAGTTGACGTAGGCTTAGTTTAACTAAAAACTAAGGCAAAGTCAACGAATATGAACTATTTAACGGCGCTGTCTTGGCGCAGAGATGTTTTTACGAGGCGCAGGTTCAGCAGTGCCAGGTGGACGAATCGAAGTGCGTTTACCGGTTACTATCCCAGGAGCTGCCACTGGTTCAGCTGGTTCTTGATCTGGAATATCTACTCCGCCCTTAGGGCCAGTGAATTCAACGCCAGCCTTGGTTGGAACAATTTCCATTTGTGGATATGGTAAACGTACATCGTTGATGCTGGTAATGTATATGGTTTTACTATGAAAACGCATGCCGGTAGCAGCTAGATCTCGAGCATCTTTAAACATGACCATGAGTGTAGGTGTATGTGCTAGACTGATGTACAGCACACCTTCATCATTCTTTTTACTCATGTAATAATTAAAACTGGCTTCAGAGTATTCTTTTAAGGCATTGTTTAAGTTGCCCGACTCAATGCTGTTAATTATGGGTTCAACATCCATGCCCGAAAAGATTCTACCAATGACTTCTCTAACCAATTTGATATAAGCTGTACGTTCTTTGGGAGCGAGATTCTGCGCCATTTGAACTGCTTGGCTCATGCTTACACCACTTTTAGGTAAGTTTATGCCTTGGTTCTTGAAAAAAGCATTGAGATTTCTAGCAGCCATTTCAAAACCTTCACCAGGACGAACTTCTTGATCGGTAAAACGACCAGCACCACCATCAGTGGTTTTGACTTCAATGGGTATACCCTTGATGACCAAGTCACCTTTTTCTGGTTTGTTGATCTGACGACTTAGCACACTAAGACCGAATTCACCTTTGCCTTGCCCTAGCGCAGCAATGCTCATTACATCGTCAACTAACTCTTTAATGGCAGGATTAGATTTGTAATTGGTAATAACATCAGCAATGGTTTTTTGACCCTTTTTCAGCAGTACACTATGATTAACTAACCGGTCTGTTTTCCAAAGTTCAAATAACTCATCACGCTGCTGCGGTGTCATATCTATACTGAGAATATATCGGGCTAGTTCTTTTTGTGCTGCTCGCACAGTTGGGTCATCGATTGACTGTAATTGCCCATTGATAATTCCGGCTTTGCCGCCGGCATTAACGTTTTTTAGTAGATCTTCGATTTCAGCTAGAGCTTTTTTAGTCACATCATCATCGGGCAACTGCTTGATTTTGGTAGCAATGACCTGCTTGATACGCTCAAGCTCAGCAACATTAACCTTTTCGGTCACAATGTTAAGATATTCTCGTATGGTACGCATAATGTATTATTTAGTGCGTAGACCGTCGATTAAGTCATTATGTAGTTTACTTTTAACTTTGAGATATTCCAGTTCAAATTGGTCACAAGCAGTTTCTAAAATGTTAGTTCGGTATTCTGCGTATAGCCCAAGTCTTATGATATTAGCCAAACCATTCAGAGTGTCTTTATGTTCTTGAATATCGACCACGTTAATACAGCTACGGCTGGTCTTTATAGCATCCCATAAATTAAGTAATTCCTGTGCTCGATGTTCGGTTTGAGTCACACTGAGTAGTCTTCCATGCCAGCGGTCTTTAGCCTAACTAAATGCCCCTGCATGAAGTTTTTGCTTTCAAGACCTTTGAGTATACCTAGGTATTTATTTCTAAGCAAGGCCACTTCATTTATGATTGTTTCGTAATCAACTACTTCACTTTCACCTTCTACATATTTTTCAGCATCTCTGCTACTCAAAGCACGATTGTAGTTTTCTAAATACTTAACAAACCATTTACGTCTAATTTTACGTAACTGAATATTAAGATAATTTAGCACAGCTTCAATCTCTTGTAGTTGATTAAAGCGATGCTCGGTGATACCCGGCAGTTGGCTAATACTTCGTTCTACACTGCCACGGATTTGACATTCCATTTTAGCAGCCAGTAATTCGTTTTCATAATAGGCAATAAAATCAGGAATGTTACTGATATCCTGTACTACTCGATTGTACCACATTATTCGTCATAATCTTGGTCATATTCCTCATCATCGTCGGTGCCGGCATATTCTTTAAAAGCACGACCCAACGCCGAATCTGTGCGCCCAAACTCTTTGAGCTCGGCGTCATCTAGATAGTCTACCATGATACTCATAATATTATCGGCGGCTTCTTGCCGATCCTTTTGTGGTATGTACTGCTTCAATATCGAGTACGCTTCACTTAATACTTCAACATCGATGGTCATTTGTTCTTCCTACATTTGAATGCTTGAGACAAACGTAACATAAGATCGTGGTACTTGTCAACATCACGTTTAGTCTCAATTTGCTCTTTTACTTCTTTGAGATTCAATTCTAAAAGTTCTATATACCTTAGTAATCGGTCAATTCTAGATTCAATATCTCGGTGCTTGTCTGGCATTATTCAACATCGGCGGTGACCTCCGAAGACTCCTGTTTATTAACCTGGTGTGGATTAGCCACAAAATCGGCCATAACCCTGTCCAGACTCGAATCCTCATTGCGCTCCCAAGCCTTACGGAATTGCTTAATTGATGTTCCGTCAGCCAATGTGTATTTAAGACTATTGCCATCTTTTTGTAGTAATCCTTTCCCTTCAAACAAATCAACTAGGCCCGAATATGGGCTCATTCCTGTACTATACGGAATTTTAACCTGTACTGACTCAAACGGCTTGGCATAGCGTGTTTTCATGATCTTACAAGCACTACGAATGCCTTTGACTTCTGAGATCTTGTTGCCGTCTTCATCTTCTTTAAGTTTGAGCTTTTTCATGGCTACCACAATACTAGACGCATAGATAAAGCCTTGTCCACCTGAGATTTTGTCATCTGGGTCAAACATGTCTTGGCTGGCATAGGTATGGTTAGTGGCTACTAGGCCAATATTCAATGACCCAAACATGTTCACACAGTTACGAACCAGTGCTGTAAGTGCTTTGGGTTTACGACCTAGGTCACCTTTGAGATCACCAGCATCAAACTGATTAACATCAGTGGGCGTCAACAACATACCCAAACTGTCTAACACAAATAACACTTTGGGTCTCGACTCTTCGGGAATGGTCTTGTATTCTTTAACAAACTCTGAAATCATTTTGGCCACATCATCAATCATGGCCATATTCAATTTCAGTAGCTTGCCTTCACTGGTGTCCACACCTAGTGCCTTGAGCCAGTCTTCATCTAAGGCATTTTCTGTGTCAATTAAGATAGGATAGATATCCGCTTGCTGTGCGTGTCTAATTAGATTACCCGAACAGATAAAACTCTTACCTGCGCCAGATTCGCCGGCAAATACCGTTACTTTACCAAGAGGCACTCCCCTGTCAAAAGCACCTGAAATTAGGTAGTTTAAGGCGTAATTTCCGGTGGAAATCCAGTCTGTAGGGTCGTTAAATCCAATGCTAACGCCTTCAATGCTCTTAGTTATGCTTTTGCGAAATTTTGAAAGGTCAAACGGTTTTGCCATTATTTGACTCCTTTAGGATATTCTCGAGGTTGGACTACAATTTCAGTCCTACCAATGGCTTGTAGCCAAGTATTCAGTCTGTGGATGACAGTGCTGTCATCACGTGGGTTATCAAAGTTTATGTTACAGTCCATGACTGTGTCTCCGGTACCGTCTTCGCGGCTGGAGAAATTTAGAGAATAGTTCTCATTAATCTTTTGAGATTTTGCCATAACGGGCTCCTAGTAGATGGGTGGGACGGGTTTCCCCGTCCCCGGAACATTACTGCTTTTGACGATTACGAATCATCGCCAAAATATCTTCTGCTCGTTGGCTAGAAGGTTTTGCTTCAGAGGCCGCAGGAACCTTTACTGGGGCAGTGGGTGCCACATCCTCCTCAACATCATCAACGACCTCTACAGAGGCCTGGGCCGGGGCGGCAGTTGATGTTGGTGCGGAATCAGCCACAGCAGGGCCTACATCTAATCCGGGAGGTTTATAATATTGACCCCAACGCTGTGCGTCATATTCCTGGCCATCTACACTGGCTTCAAACATCTCTTTGATAATTCGCAATTCAACTTCGCCAGGCTTCTTGGGCAAGAATTCTGACAAGTTAAACAGGCCATACTTCTCGATAGCTGCTATGTCATCGGCCGACAGCGACGTCTCCCGACGTGCCCATTTACTAGTGCTGTAATCAGCATAACCACCTTTGCTGGTTTTACTTACGGTAAAATCCAGACCATTCTCATAGTCAGTTGGCAAATTTTCCAACTCAGGATCCATCAAACTACCTTTGATAAGATTGAAAATCTGCGGACTAATAATGAATCTGCGAATGGGATTTTCTGGTGTTCTATCTTCTTTCAGCGGATTTTCGCGCACAAACCCTTGAAACAAGTATGACTTTTTCTTCCAATATTTACGACCCTGGTCTTCTAAACTAGGATCCTTGAACCATGTACGTACTTCGGCCAAGATTGGGCAGGGTGTGTCCTTACCATACATTTCCATACAGGGTACTTGAACAATCACAGGACGGCTATCTGCTTGACCCTTGATACCAGCAAATGGTAACTTGATCATAGCACGCTCGACCCAAAAGAAAGTGTTCTTGGGATCTGCGTCCGGGAGGAATCTTATTTTGGCGTTGGAACCTTCTTCAATGTTCCAGTGTGGGTAAATCCCACCGTCGCCATTTGTACTTGAACCGGTTGAGCCACGGTTCTCAGCTGCTGCTAGTCTTGCGCGAATTTCTGCTAATGTGGTTGCCATGATGAATTTTCCTTTATAATTAAGATGGTCTTACAAAAGTGCCTAGATATACTATACACAAGGTACAGTATAACATTAGTATTTAGCTTGTCAATACAAAAAGTAAGAAAAATCTTACCGTTATAATCTAGGTGTATATTTAGATTAAACCAGCCAAACGACGTAGTCGTTCCATGCTTTCTTTGGTAGCGGCAGGATTTATAGTGGTTTGATTAATCGGGGCAGCATTAGCCTGTACCGGAATTAAACTGGTATATTCAGGATAGTTGTCCTCTAACCATGAATCAATTACTTCGCGCATGTCGGCGTCAGCACCTTGTGTCCGGGCTGCTTGACTAATTAGATCCATGAGTTCTTCGTTGTTGACCACGGCACCCACCGCAGCACGAGCATCAAGTCCATCTGGACCAGCCTTGATTGGTTTGCTCATTAGTTCACTAAGCTCAGCTGTGTCTAACTCGGATTCTTCTAGATTTTCAGTCCATGACTCAAATTCGTCAACAAATTTAGTTTCACCAACTTGACGATTCTGATAAGCTCTATACACATATGGCAGTGCCGCAGTGAGCCTGTCGTCGATCATTTTTTTGACAAATCTTTCTTTCAGCTCGTCTATATCGTAACCATCTTCGGCGGCAGCTTCGGGCATAAAGTTTTCAGCAAACTGTTGATAATTTCGTGTACGTCCTAAGCGACCAAGATCGGAACGCAGTTGATGATATCTCTCTACCGCACTGGTGACCATGCCTGTGGTCTCAACATCTTCAAATTGACGATGCTTGGTACTGCGTACAAAAAAGGCCAAGTTGGTCATTTCTTCAGCCATTTCTTGTATATGTTGTCCAGCTTCATCATAGATTTTACCGCCGTGTGCTAGATGTTGTGCCATAGCACGACCCAAACTCAATCTATTATGAGGCATACGAAAACGTTCACCTTGATCAGTTTCAACAAAGATAGCATCAATTTTACGACTACGTGACCTAGGGTCATCTTCATTTACTGCTTCACTGTGGCGTACAATTAATCTTGTAGCTCCAAAATCCTGTATACTGGTGCGAGTAGTGCCGGACCATTGTATGCTTTCAGAGATAGGAGCGTCTTTGGTTTTGTAACTGCTTTGCTGCGCCACAGCTTGATCAATATCTCTGCGTGTTAAATTGCTCCGGCTAATATCTCGTATGTCAAAACTAATCATATTACGCTTGGCAAACTTACGCATACCACGTAAAAACTGTTCCCATTCTTGTTCTTGCTCGGGTGTGAATGCTACAGCTATACCTTTACTGAAAGTCATTTTTAAGGTACGCCCATCAACTATGCTAATAGTTAACTCGCCGTGATCGGTGCCGTCACTGCTTTGATAGGTAAAATTAAAAAAACGTGCTTGAGCAGGATCCCCGGTGCTTTTACCAGTTTCATCCCCTGTGCTAATTGGTTCAAACCTACTGCGAATTTTATTAAATAGGTCGTCGGCAATGCGTTCAATGTTTTTCATAATATAGTATTTAGCTGACCATGATAAAAGGCATAGGAGCGATCATGTCGTCTATGCTGTCTTTAAGTTGGTTGTCAATAGCAGGATCAAAGCTCTGTAGTACCTGTGTCATACGTATGGCCAGCATCATGCTGAGTACTAGATCATCGGTTTCTCCAGGCTTGGCTTTGAAACTACCCGCTAGAGCTACGAAATTTTTAAGTTCACTGATAAGATTTCGACTGTTGATGGTTAAACGTCCTGTTTCAATCATGCTTTTAAACTTAGCACACACAGCTAACTTGCTTTTTTGTGTGGTAGTAAAGCCTTTGCGAAATCTACGTGTTTGTCCTACTCTAGCAGGTTCACTTAAAAACATGCCTTTGATATTTTCCTCACCTACTTCATTGATACAAATTAATGCTGCTTCACCAATGGTATTATTTTCTACACTATAGTAGATATCATTAACGGTATTAATCTGCTCATATATGTAATCGCATACTTCTTTGATTATTCGTACTTGCCCAGCAACCGGTGTTCTATTATGCTGCCATTCAGCTACCTGTCTACAGGTAGGCAATTCTAATACCTGTAACGCAGCAGGATCGCCACCAGTGCCCAAACTAGGATCCAATGACACTACGTAGGTCATACCACGCTGTGGTTTGTTATACCAACGAATTTGTCCTTGGCGTTCTATAGGCTCTATGCCTTCCATATCTAGTAGTTTTGCGGGGGCAATCAAAGTTTCATCAAATATTAAGAATTCGCAGCCGATTTCGCGTCTGAAACGATCTTCGCCTAACTGAGCTCGTTGTTCTGCTGCCCATGTTTCGTCACGGTCAGGATGCTCGGTCCAATGTG
>VFQS010001380.1_pt1 | contig 22519 bp, 20 predicted proteins | sample 3512361 | NCBI WGS metagenome assembly VFQS01 (sample SAMN10412375, study PRJNA504923) | tailings metagenome | isolation source: Relicate 1 Philex TSF3 active mining | place: Philippines
CCATAAAGCCACCAACACCTGCTTTTGATAAGACGCGGTGACAGGGAATAATCAGTGGATAGTAGTTCGCAGCGCAAGCCCCGCCAACGGCTCTAGGACCCGATTTGATCTGATTGGCCAGCTCGCCATAGGTCATGGTTTTTCCAACAGGAATGGATTCAATGCTGGACCAAACACGTTGTTGAAAAGCGCTACCCTGAGTTTTCATTGGTAAATCAAATAGGAAATGAGGATCGTCAAAATATGTCTCAATTTGTTCTTTAGCATCTTTTGCCAACTCATTGAGGGGCCGACTTGTTTTATCTAAATGACTAAGGTATTGGACTTGGGTAATCATTAATGACGCATCAACAATTTCAGTGCAGATTCGCAATCCCCCAAACGGGGCGCGCATCACGCAGTGCTGAACATGTGTCGATAAACTTGTCTTTAGCAACAAATGATCCTTTCTGACACCAAAATCAACCAATCCTGGTAGTCTAAATAATTAGTATTTGCTATATTGCTTATCTGTGCTTTTCTTGAAAGTGTAGATGGATTCTTTTTTTGATTCTTGGCCCCTTTGGGCACAAGCTGCTCTGGTTGTCTTTTTACTCGCCCTATCAGGATTTTTCTCGATGGCAGAGACCAGTATGGTGGCTAGCAACCGGCATCGCTTGCGTGCGATGGCAAATAGTGGTCATGCAGGGGCCGCCATTACCCAAAAACTCCTAAAGCGCATTGATACTCTTTTATCGGTTCTGTTGATTGCCAACAATCTCATTAATACTATTTTGCCGATTTTGGTGACTGGTATTGCACTCCATCTATTTGGGACTAACGGGCTGGTATTGTCGATCGCCACTCTAACCATTGCATTTTTAATCATCATCTTTAGTGAAATTACTCCGAAAGTAATTGGGGCTGCATTTGCCGAAAAAATCTCTACCAATATCGGTTGGGTTATTTACCCGCTAACGATTTTGCTTAAACCCTTATTGTGGCTAGTGAACTCCTTTGTTTCAGGGTTAATGGGCCTCATGGGTTTAAACCGGAAGGAAACGGCATTACAAACGATGAGCACTGAAGAACTCAGAAGTCTTGTTCTGGAATCCAGTCACTTTATTTCAAATCAGCATCGTAGCATCTTGCTCAATTTATTTAATCTTGAAAATATCTCGGTTGATGATGTGATGACACCTCGAGCCAAGATGGAGATATTGGATTTGTCGCGACCCATCGATGAGGTCATTGGGCAACTGGAGACCTGCTACCACAACAAATTACCTGTGTGCGAGGGGGATCCTGAAAAAATCATCGGCATCCTTTCTGTTAAAAAAGCGCTTTCTTTACTGGGTAGCGAAGAGTTGAGCCACGGCGACTTTCGAGAACTATTAAACGAACCCTACTTCATTCCTGAGGGTACCCCAGTGATGCAGCAGATGCAGTTTTTTCAGGAAAATCGCCAACGCTTAAGTCTGGTTGTGGATGAATACGGCAGTGTTCAGGGGTTATTAACATTTGAAGATATCGTTGAAGAATTAATCGGAGAGTTCACCACCTCCTTTCCAGGCATGATGACCCAAGACCAATGGTCTAGTGATGGCTCCTATTTAGCAAATGGTAGTACAAATTTGCGCGATCTCAATCGTTTATTGGGATTACAGCTCCCCGTGGATGGACCGCGAACACTCAATGGACTCATACTGGAAGAGCTCGAAGAAATTCCGGATCACGACCTCAGTGTGAAGGTTGGGGGTGTGGTGATGGAAATTATTCAATTTGATGATCAAGGGATTAAGACGGTTAAGCTTCATAAACCATCGCCCGAAGAGCCAAGTTCGTCGGCGCCTTGATTCAGACTGTCCCAACCACCCAGAATCTATCCCGTAAGCCACTCGAAGAATCCGATCACCATATCATTCGTCTGTGGCAAGAAATTGCTTTATCTGCTATCGATGAGGATGCAAGCGATATTCATATCGAAGCGCAGCAAAATTCGTGTGTCGTGCGCTTTCGGATTCATGGCGACTTATGTCTTTTTAAAACATATCCAAAATCAGATCATATTCGACTCATTACGCGCATCAAAATTCTAGCGAAGCTGGATATTGCTGAACAGCGCCTACCGCAAGATGGTCGTCTAACCATGATTGGTGGGAGCTCATCGGATCATGAAATTGATTGTCGGGTCTCCACGATGCCGACCCTATTTGGTGAGAAGGCAGTCATTCGACTTCTCAGAACAACTAATTCGGAATTGGATATTGACCGTATTGGATTGACTGACTCTCAAATGGATATTGTCAAAGGATGCTTGAGTCGGCGGCATGGCTTGATTTTGGTGTGCGGCCCTACGGGTAGCGGCAAAACACGAACGCTGTATAGCTTTCTTCATTATCTAAATCAACCCCATCTCAATCTTTGCAGCGTCGAGGACCCAATTGAAATACGCCTACAAGGGGTAAACCAAATTGCATATCATCCAAAGGCTGGGCTCCATTTCGATGCCATCATTCGAGCCCTTCTGCGTCAAGATCCGGATGTCATGATGATTGGTGAAATCCGTGATTCAGAAACAGCAAAACTTGCCGTGAGTGCCGCACAAACGGGTCACTTAGTACTGAGTACCATCCATACTCGCCAAGCACTCTCATGCATCGAGCGGCTAGGAAACTTTGGTATCGAGCCTCATTCCATCGCCCAAAATCTTTTATTTATTAGTTCCCAGCGTTTAATTCGGCATCGGGATTTACAGCTGGGACGATTTGCGATTCATGAGATATTGCCCTTTACTCCCAAGCTTATTGCTGCGATTGAATTACAAGTAAGCGCAACGGAACTTGAGGTAGTTGCTTATACGGAGGGCTTTCGCTCAATGCGCCATCAGGCTGACGCTTTATTCCATCAAGGGTTGATTGACCAATCGGTTTTACTTCATGAAATTCCATGATGATTGGGCGCTCTCTTTCTCTTCGCGATCAAATCAACTTTACATACCGGCTTCAGAATATTTTGCAAGCAGGTGTGCCGCTTCTTGAGGCTCTGCATTTGCTCGAGCAGTGCTCCCCCAAGCATTGGAGATCATTTCTATCGCATACCATCCAAGGACTCAAACGTGGCAATAGTTTGGCCACCAGTCTTTCTACCCAGGACAAATGGTTTAGTCCGATTTGTATTGGGCTAATATCGATTGGAGAAAAAACGGGGTCATTAGAGCAATCGCTTTTCTTGATTCATCAACAATTGCTTGCTAAAGAATCGCTTGTGCAGCAAATGAAGCAAGCGCTGACCTACCCTGCAATCACCTTTGCTGCTGCGATGCTGATGGTTATCACCATGTTAATGTGGGTTATACCCAGCTTTGAAGATATTTTTCATCACTTTCATGCTGAATTGCCCATGAGCACGCAGCTATTGATTGCCCTATCGAGAGGTTTAAATGAGCATGCACTGGTGATTATGGGTGCAATGCTCATGCTAGTCACTGGCATACTACATCTTTGGAGAAAATCAATCCAGTTTCAAAAATGGTGTGACCATCATTGCTTTTGGATTCCGATATTCGGTGATTTGATCCGACTTTCGCATCAAATTACGTGGTGCCAAAACATTGCTCATTTGCTTCAATCGGGCCTAAGCCTATTAGAGTCGATCCGCATTTGCGCACAATCATCCAATCACTGGCTCAGTCATGATTTGAGTGCCAAGCTATTTAAGCAACTTTCTTTGGGTTGGGATTTTGGGATTGCCCTGAAACACACTGATCCAAATGGCCGATTCTTTGATTCTGAAACGATCCAATTGCTTGAAATAGGTGCTCGAACCGGTATGCTCAATACCATGCTGATCAATCGGTCTCGCTCGTTTGAAAGTCAGTTAGAGCATCGGCTAGCCATTCTTAGTCAGAGTCTAGAGCCTATGTTTATTATTTTTCTTGGTCTACTGGTAGCGGGATTGCTAATGACGCTCTACTTACCCATTTTTTCATTAGGCAGAATCATCTAATGTGGATTGATTCCATTCTTCGAATTGGCCTCATCCTAATCCTCCTATATGTGGCATGGATTGATTTTCATCGCTTTTTAATCCCCAATCGCTTCACTTATCCCATGATCATTCTTGGCCTTGCCTTTAATTCACTCTCACCAATGCCATGGTGTGATGCTCATTGGGCGTGGCTAGGCGCTATTCTTAGCTACTTCCTCCTGTGGTTCATTAATCAACTCTACAAAGGAATTCGTTCTCGTCATGGTCTTGGAATGGGGGACGCCAAACTTCTAGCGGGCCTTGGGGCTTGGCTCGGAATCCATAGTACGCTATGGATATTGGTCCTGGCTGCTTTTTGCGGGATGATTGGGGGTCTCCTTTGGCTAAAGTATCAAAAATTACCGTCTAACCACCCATTTCCCTTTGGCCCCTTTCTGGCATTTGCTGGCATCATAGAAATACTATGGACAAGCCCACTCGTTCACTCCTTGATTTAAAAGGAAAAGTTCCATTTTTAGGTCTGACCGGGGGAATTGGGTCGGGCAAATCCAGCGTTGCCACATTTCTTGCGAAGCGAGGGGCCTGGGTGATCGATACCGATCATATAGCCCACCAAATATGCGCTTCCGGGGGTGTCGCGATTGACCCTATTAAAAGGGAATTTGGGTCGGAGTTCATTCTTCCGGATGGATCACTCAACCGAGCAAAAATGCGTGAACACGCATTTAAGGATACCGAGTCCAAGCGTAAACTCGAGGCCATTACGCACCCCCTAATTCGCCAGGAAACCATACTCCAGGCTGAAAATGGCTTAAAAAATCATGCACCCTATTTGATATTTGTCGTTCCATTGCTCCTCGAGTCAGGCACCTGGACCGAGAACCTCGACCATATTGCGGTGGTTGACTGTGAGGAGGAGGTCCAAATTCGGCGGGTGATGGAGCGCAGCCTTCTAGACCGCCAGGAAGTACTGGCCATCATGGCTCATCAAGCAAGCCGGGCTGAGCGCTTGGCAATTGCGGATACCGTGATTCATAATCAAGGGGATCTCGCTAGCCTTGAAGTGGAAGTTGACCATCTTCATCAAAAAATGCTGGATTTGTAGTTTTTTTGCCAAGGGTCAGCATAAAATAAAACCCTGTGATTATTTACGAATACCCCTTTAATGAACTGGTCCGAAGCATGCTCCGACTGGAGTATTTATTCGACCGGTTTAATCACTTTGCGCGCTCCGATGACCCTGAGCTACATCACAATGCCCTGACCACATTATTTGAATTAGGCGACATTAGCGCCCGGGGTGATATCAAGTCACTACTCCTTAAAGAATTAGAACGTCAGAAGTTTGCGCTCAACCAACTCAAGAATTCCAAAGAAGTGGATCAAGAAAAGCTGGCATCTACTATGGCCGAGTTAGAGCATGCCAGCGCCCAAGTGAATGCGTCAGCCATTAAGCCCAATGCGCTGATTGGTGAGAACGAATGGCTTAATGCAATTCGGACACGCTTACATACACCGGGCGGCACCAGTCCGATTGATTTGCCAGGTTTTTATGCTTGGCGCCATAGTCCTGCCTCCTCTCGACGCGAGCTCTTACAAAAGTTCATTTACCCCGTGCTTCCTTGGCAAGAGGCATGCCATTTGTTTTTACGACTCCTTCGAGAATCTGGAGAGAGCAAAGAAGTTCTCGCACATCAAGGCTCTTTTCAACAAGCGCCCTCTGGTAAGGTTTACCAACTAATGCGCATTACCTTAGAGGATCCATCGCTCTTTGCCGAGATCAGCGCCAATAAATATTTAGTCTCAATTCGGCTACTCAAGTGTGAGCAAGATCTTAAGCCCACTCTCATCAATCAAGATATTCCCTTTAAGTTAACCTTCTGCCAATTTTGACCTAGGCATGGTACTGCTTACGTACCACTCAAATACGAACGAACTTTTTCAATCATTGGCCAGGCGGCTGGCAATAATGGGGTGATGGTTAACTCCGGATTGAATATATTTTGCCAAGATAGTTCTTGATTTTCTAGGCCAACTGGCTCACCCTCCCAGCGATCGACCAGGCATACATGTAGGCGAACATAGGCATGGGGATAATCATGTTCGAGCATCATGATTTCGTGACAATGGTTTTCATCCAAAGTAATCCGAATACCAAGCTCCTCATACAACTCGCGCTCCAAGGCAGTTGTAATAGATTCATTGGCTTCTAGTTTGCCACCTGGAAACTCCCAGTAACCTGCATAGGGTTTGCCACCGGGTCGTTTACCCATCAACACAAGTGATTGCTCTTTTAAAAGAATTCCGACGGCGACCTCAACGATCGGCCGGGATTGACTCGTCATAGACTACTTTTTGCCAGATTGGGAACCGGCCCAGTGCTTTGCAAACTGCCAAGCTACACGTCCTGAACGTGAGCCGCGCTCTAGAGCCCAGACTAAGGCTTCGGGGCGGGCAGACTCAATGGCTTTATCAGAGAGACCAAAATGTGCCAACCAATGAGCAACGATCGCAAGATATTCTTCTTGCCTTGGTGGATAAAAAGAAAGCCACAAACCAAAACGCTCTGATAAGGAGATTTTCTCTTCAACAACCTCGCCCGGATGAATCTCACCATCATCGGTGTGAACATACGACTCGTTATCCTTCATATACTCGGGTAACAAATGGCGACGATTGGAGGTTGCGTAAATCAGAATATTGTCCACTTGCGCAGAAATGGATCCATCTAGTGCAGACTTCATAGCCTTATATCCAGACTCACCATCCTCAAAGGACAGATCATCACAAAACACAATAAAACGCTCCGGACGAGACGCAAGAATCTCAGTGATGTCTGGTAAATCAGCTAAGTGATCCTTATCGACCTCCACCAAGCGCAAGCCTTGAGAAGCAAATTGGTTAAGACAAGCCTTAATCAATGAGGACTTACCGGTACCACGCGCACCCGTTAATAAAATATTATTCGCAGGCTTCTTTTCAACAAAATGCCGCGTATTGTCAATAATCGCGTCGCGCTGGCGATCGATATGTTTTAAATCTTGAAACGAGATTGGGGATAAGTGTTTAACTGGCTTTAGAAATCCAATTCGCCCAAAAATACTATCGCGACGCTGCCACCGAAAGGCTTTAGCGGTTTGCCACTCGGCATCGGTCAATGGCTTCGGTAAAAATGTTTCGAGATGATCTAAAAGACGATCGAGCTTGTCATTCACAGTTCAGGTTCTCGTAATAATGAATTTAGCTAAGAGCGGTAATCGGCATTGATTGAGACGTACTCATGCGATAAATCACAGGTCCAAACGGTCTCCATCGCATCCCCTCTTCCCAAATCAACCGTGACAGTTATTTCGGATTGCTTCATCACGGCTTGACCTTGCTCCTCTCGATAGTCTGGATGCCGGCCGCCATTCTTTGCAACCCAAACATCATCTAACCATAATTGGACCTTGCCACTATCAAGATCTCCAATACCAGCATAGCCCACCGCAGCTAGGATGCGACCCAGATTGGGATCACTTGCAAAAAATGCGGTCTTCACCAAAGGAGAGTGTGCAATTGCCTTGGCTACCTGCTTACACTCAAGGCTATTCTTGCCGCCTTTTACACAAATGGTTATAAATTTAGTGGCACCCTCGCCATCGCGCACAATCAGCTGCGCTAACTGTTGAGAGATAGCAATTAAACCCTCTCGGAATACGCTATAAAGTGGATCCGAGCGATCCTGAATTCGGATTGGAGATTGGCCAGTAGCTATCACGATGAAAGAATCATTAGTTGATGTATCGCCATCAATCGTGATTGCGTTAAATGACAGGTTCGCAGCCTCTGCGGTGAGCTCTTGCAGTAAGCCTCGATCAACTTGAACATTCGTCCCCACAAAACCCAGCATAGTCGCCATATTCGGCTGAATCATGCCAGCCCCTTTTGAGATACCCGTGATCACCATGGGTCCCTGCTCGGTATTGATCGTCAGCGAGGCTGCCTTAGGCAGGGTATCGGTTGTCATGATCGCTTCGGCTGCTGCAAACCAATTGTCTTCGGTTAATTGCGCAACGGCTTGCGGTATTGCAGCCACAATTTTGTCAGCTGGCAGTTGCTCCATGATCACCCCTGTTGAAAAGGGTAATACTTGTTCTGGACTCAGTCCAAACGACTTTGCCAACACCTCACAGGTCTGAAAGGCTCGACGAAGACCCTCTTCACCAGTTCCTGCATTGGCATTACCGGTGTTCACGATCAAAGCCTCAATTGGATTGGCCTCCAATAGGTGCTGTTTACATAACTGCACTGGAGCGGCACAAAACCGATTTTGAGTAAACACACCCGCCACTGCCGAACCGGGGGCTAAGCGCATCACTAAAACATCTTTACGATTTGGGCGCTTAATGCCAGCCTGTGCAAACCCAAGAGCAAGCCCAGGAATAGGACTCAGGGATTTGGGATCAAGGGTTGGAAAATTAACAGCCATCGTTAAATTAGACCGGCAAACCTCAAATTAAGCAATTTTTCCATGGCAGTGCTTGTATTTCTTACCGCTACCACAATGGCAAGGGTCATTTCTACCAATTTTGGGGCCCTCGCGAACTGGTGCTGGTGCAATTGCATGCTCGACCTGCTCTACAGGGATGCTGTCTCCCTCAGCAAACTGGTTATGCTTAAATTGCATTTCTTTTACCTGACTGTCATCAGCAATGGTCTCTGATGCTTCATCAAGCTCTGAGGCATTTTTGATCTGGACCGTAAACACGGTTTTAATCACATCATTTTTCACCACATCCAAAAGTTCTGCGTAGAGCTCAAATGCCTCACGGCGATACTCTTGCTTCGGATCTTTTTGGGCATAACCGCGCAAATGAATTCCTTGACGCAATCGATCTAAGGCAGCCAAATGCTCTCGCCAGTGAGTATCTAAGCTGTACAGCATTACCGAACGCTCAAAGCTTGCAAACGACTCACGGCCCGTGAGCTCCTCTTTAGCCTTGTAATTGTTCTTTGCCGCTTCAATCACCCGGGCTACGATTTCTTCATCATCAACTGTATCGGCATTGGCAATCCACCCCTGTAGATCGATGGTAATTTCCCATTCGTTCGCCAAGAGATGCTCGAGTGCAGCGATATCCCACTGCTCCTCCATCGATTCCACTGGGACGTAATTGCGAACAATCGCTGTAAAAACGTCTTCGCATAAATTGGTAATCAAGTCACCAATATCTTTACTTTCAAGAATCTGGTTGCGAAGACGATAGGTCTCTTTACGCTGATCGTTAGCGACATCATCGTATTCCAGCAATTGCTTACGAATATCAAAGTTACGGCCTTCTACTTTGCGCTGAGCGGATTCAATTGAACGCGTCACCATGCCCGCCTCAATTGGCTCGCCCTCTGGCATCTTTAAGCGATCCATTACGGCGCGTAAACGATCACCTGCAAAAATACGTAATAAGGGATCGTCTAACGAGAGATAGAAACGCGATGAACCAGGATCGCCCTGACGTCCGGCTCGGCCACGCAACTGATTATCGATGCGGCGACTTTCATGACGCTCGGTACCAATAATATGCAGCCCGCCAGCATTGACGACTGCGTCATGCAGCCCCTGCCATTCGTCTTTTAACTGTTGAATCCGTTTTGCTTTTTCAGCATCGCTCAAGGACTCATCGGCCTCAATCAAGATTGATTGCCGCTCGACATTTCCACCTAAAACAATATCGGTTCCACGACCAGCCATATTGGTGGCAATGGTAATCATCTTGGGTCGACCCGCTTGAGCAATAATTTCTGCCTCACGCGCATGCTGCTTTGCATTCAAAACTTGATGGGATAACTTTTCTTTATCGAGTAGTTTAGAAATCAGCTCTGAGTTCTCAATCGATGTCGTGCCCACCAGAACTGGCTGACCTCGTTCATAACAGTCTTTAATGTCTTTCGTGACTGCTGCGTAGCGCTCAGGCGAAGTCTTATAAATTTGATCTTGCCGATCCAGTCGACGGCTGGGTCGATTGGGGGGAATCACCACCGTTTCAAGCCCGTAGATCTCTTTGAACTCGTAGGCTTCGGTATCGGCCGTTCCGGTCATGCCAGCTAACTTCTGATACATACGGAAGTAGTTCTGGAATGTAATGGTAGCGAGTGTTTGATTCTCGTTCTGAATCCCCACCTTCTCTTTCGCCTCAACCGCTTGATGCAAGCCGTCCGACCAACGTCTACCCTGCATTAAGCGGCCCGTGAACTCATCCACGATGATGACCTCACCACCCTGAACCACGTAGTGTTGATCGCGGTGATACAAAGAGTGTGCGCGTAAGGCTGCGTAGAGGTGATGCATCAAATTAATATTCTGCGGGGCATAAAGGGAGTCGCCCTCTTTCAATAAACCAATTTGGGTCAGGATTTGTTCTGCTTTTTCATGGCCACGCTCAGTCAAATAGACCTGATGGGATTTCTCATCGACCCAGTAATCACCTGGTTTAATCACGCCCGAACCATCGGATTTTTCTTCTCCCACCTGCGGATCAAGATGCGCAGGCAACGCATTCATCTTGATATATAAATCAGTATGGTCTTCAGCCTGCCCCGAAATAATAAGTGGGGTCCGAGCTTCGTCAATCAGAATCGAATCAACCTCGTCAACAATTGCGTAGGAGAGGCCGCGCTGTACCCGCTGGGCCACATCCTGAACCATGTTGTCACGCAAATAATCAAAGCCAAACTCATTATTAGTTCCATACGTGATATCAGCGGCATAGGCTTTTTGCTTGGCCTCATGATTCATTTGCGACAAATTAATACCAACGGTCAGTCCCAAAAAAGCGTAGAGCTTAGACATCCACTCGGCATCCCGTTCTGCCAAGTAATCATTCACAGTCACCACATGAACACCCTTACCTGAGAGTGCATTTAAGTAAACCGCCAAGGTTGCGGTTAGGGTTTTACCTTCACCTGTACCCATTTCAGCGATTTTTCCCTGATGAAGGGCCAAGGCTCCCATGATTTGAACGTCAAAATGACGCATTTTCATGACCCGTACGCTGGCCTCACGCACCACTGCAAATGCCTCAGCAGCAAGGTCATCCAAAGCCTCACCGGCAGCAATCCGTTGCTTAAATTCGGCAGTTTTCGCTTGTAAGGCAAAATCGTCCAAAGCCTGGAGATTGGCCTCAAGGGCATTTACCTTAGAAACGACCTTGCGGTATTGCTTGAGAAGGCGGTCATTGCTGCTACCAACCAGTGTTTTAATAAGACCAAGTACCATAGGAATCTAGAAAAAATTTTAGCTATTGAGTTTATCACCCGCGAGCCCCTCTTTGATGAATAAGCCTCTAGTGAAGTTAGCCCAGCCATGGCAGGATTGCCTAGCCCATGAGCAAGGCTTCAAACCGCTTCTGGAGCGGGCTAAAAAGCATGATGCCCTAACCCATGCCGCTCAAAGCGCCGTGGATTCTCTGGGTTTTGCATCTATTGGCCAATCCCTACAGGTTGAATGGCGTCCCGATCGCCCTAGTGAGCTAGTTTTGGTGGTACCGAATGCCACGATTGGCACCCGCTTACAACAAATTGCTCCCAGTATTGCCAAAGAACTTGGGCAATATCAATGGGTGATTCATCAAGTTCGGGTGAAGGTAAAACCGAAACCATTAACGGTAAGAAGTAATCGAGTAAATGAAAATCCACCTGAATTTACCCCAGCAGCTCAACGTGCTTGGGAAGGGCTATATCATCAACTATCTCCACAGTCATCCCTGCGGCAATCAATTGAACGATTATTGAGAAACAGAAAATCTAGGCGTTGATGCTTTCGGGGGTTTGCAGATAGGCCGCAGGGGCACTAGCCTTATCAAAGGTTTCGATCGAATACGAACTTGGATCGTCTAAGAGCTTTCGTAATAGTGCGTTATTAAGTGCATGGCCTGACTTTTCTGCGGTGTACGCTCCGACAATAGGGTGACCGACCAAATAAAGATCTCCGATCGCGTCCAAAATTTTATGACGCACAAACTCATCGTCATAACGTAACTCTTCGTTATTTAAGATGCGATGCTCATCAAGCACAATCGCATTATCTAAACTGCCACCACGAGCTAAACCAATCTCACGCAAGGCTTCCACCTCATGCGCAAATCCAAAGGTGCGAGCACGACCAATCTCACTACGATAAGCATGCTCAGCAAAATCGACCACAAAACGCTGCCCCGTTTTATCAACTGCTGGGTGCTTAAAGTCAATCGTGAAATCCAACTTGAATCCAAAATGTGGCTCTAGGCGTGCTAATTTATTGCCTTCACGCACTTCCACCGCCTTTTGAATCACCATAAATTTGCGGGGTGCTTCTTGCTCAACGGTACCGGCAGACTCAATCAGAAATAGAAAAGAGGCGGCACTACCGTCCATGATCGGCACTTCTTCCGCATCGACCTCAATCAATAAATTATCCAATCCCAAACCCGAACAGGCTGATAGTAAATGCTCAACCGTAGAAACCTTGACCCCTTGACTCTGAATCACCGAGGCTAAGCGGGTATCACAGACAGCCAATGCATGAGCTGGGATAGGAACTGCGTTAGGCATATCAACCCGCACGAACTGAATACCAAAATCAATCGGTGCGGGTTTAATGGTTAGCGTTGATTTACGACCAGAATGCAGGCCAATGCCGACCGTTTTGATCGGCTGCGCTAAAGTTTTTTGCTTAAGCACCATGGTCTACACAATATCAATTAAAGATGCTTTAAGGTATTTGCGGCATCACTGACTTCAAACTTACCAGGTGCCTCGAGTGCTAAATGCTTCACAACGCCGTTATCCACGATCATGGCATAGCGTTGTGAGCGAACACCAAGACCACGCGCGGTTAGATCAAATTCCATGCCTAACTTTTTGGTGAACTCAGCACTACCGTCACCCAACATACGTACTTTCTTGCCAACCTTTAAATCCCGGCCCCATGCGCCCATCACAAATGGGTCATTGACAGAAACACACCAAATCTCATCAACACCTTTTGCTTTAATCGCATCAAAATGCTCCACAAATCCTGGAACATGCTTGGCTGAGCAGGTTGGTGTAAATGCGCCAGGCAAGGCAAAAATAACAATTTTTTTGCCAGCGGTTAATTTTTCAACTTCAAATGCATTGGGTCCCAAGGAACAACCATCGCGCTCTTCATCAAAAAACTCGTAGAGGGTGGCGTTCGGTAATTTTTGTCCTACAGCAATCATGTGATCTCCATATCAATAGTGGTTTGGGGTGCTAACGCAGGCGCTGGATTCGTCGTCCGGAGGGGCGACTGAATTAGCAATCCTCGAACCCACTATTGTATGGTTTATTTATTAGTCTGCTTGCTTCCTTAAAAAGGCAGGTATCTCATAGTAATCCGCCCCTTTCTCAAGCATGGCCTTCGCTTGTGGCGAACTATCGGCACCAAGGCTTGGAGGTACAGACTCTCGAGAATTACGAAATACCTTTGGAACATCAAACTGACCATAATCGACCGCAGGATTCACTGGGGCAGCCGTGGCTGAGCCCATAGCACTAGATGCTTGGGTCACATTGCGGCTCAACGCAGCAGCTGGGCTGGTTGGAGCAAAATCACCCAAGGTGGTCATGGTTGGACTTGCATCATTCGTACCGGTTGCAGCTCGCCAGATTAACTGGGGTTGATCCTTTTGCAGGGATTGGGAACCATTGAGTCCAGTGGCTACTACGGTTACTCGTAGGGCATCGCCCAAGCTATCGTCATACACCGTTCCAAAAATGACCGTAGCATCTTCAGCGGCATACCCACGAATCGCAGCCATCACCTCACGGGTCTCGGATAACTTCAATGAACGACTGGCAGTGATGTTGACCAATACGCCGCGTGCGCCAGATAAATCAACGCCTTCAAGCAGTGGCGATGCAACCGCTGCCTCAGCCGCCAAACGTGCCCGGTCCATTCCAGAAACCGTTGCCGTTCCCATCATGGCTTTACCCTGCTCACTCATGACAGTCTTCACATCTTCAAAGTCGACGTTGATTAAGCCCTGCTCATTAATGATTTCGGCAATACCGGATACCGCGTTATGCAATACATCGTCTGCACAAGCAAAGGCTTTGTCAAATTCTGCATCCTCACCCATCACCTCAAAGAGCTTTTCATTTAAAACCACGATTAATGAGTCAACATGTTTTTCTAGCTCTTGCGCACCCATCTCTGCCACTTTTAAGCGCTTCACGCCCTCAAAGTCAAATGGCTTACTAATCACGCCCACCGTTAAGATGCCCATTTCTTTAGCGACTTGAGCAACGACTGGGGCTGCTCCGGTTCCAGTACCGCCGCCCATCCCCGCGGTAATAAACACCATATGTGCGCCTTGCAATGCATCGGCAATGCGCGAGCGAGCTTGCTCCGCAGATGCTGCGCCCACTTCTGGCTTCGCACCGGCGCCTAAGCCAGTCTCCCCCAGTTGCAGGTTTAAGCTCGCTTGCGAACGTTGGAGCGCGCCTGCATCGGTGTTCATGCAAATGAACTCCACGCCATTAACATTGCGACGAATCATGTGCTGGACAGCATTGCCGCCAGCGCCTCCGACACCAACCACCTTGATGATGGTCTTGCCAGCTGTTTCTTGTTCTACCATTTCAAATTCCATAACACCCTCCTTAATAAGATCGGCTTTCCACCATGGATCACCAATTGACGACGACGAAAAAAATCAAAAATTTCCTGTAAACCATTCCTTCATACGTGCAACCACGCCTTGTAAACTTCCGCCCTGAATTGCTCTGCGACCACGCATCATTTGCGCCTGCCCTTCCATGAGCAAACCAAGCCCGGTGGAGTACCGTGGGCTTCTCAATACTTCATGTAAATGACCGCGATACTCTGGTGCGCCAATGCGTGCGGGCTTTAAGAAAACCTGCTCTGCCAACTCAACCATGCCCGGCATCATGGCAGTTCCACCTGTGAGCACAATTCCAGAAGAAACCATGTCTTCATAGCCTGACTCGCGGACAATATTGCGCACTAAAGTAAATAGTTCCTCCACCCGCGGCTCAATGACTGCTGCAAGCGCCTGCTTGGACATTGGGCGGGGCTCACGATCCCCCACGCCAGGAACATCGATCATGGCATTGGGGTCGGCCATATCCTGTTTGGCAACTCCATGATGAATCTTTAAATCCTCTGCCTCAATCGTTGGGGTGCGTAAGGCCATCGCGATGTCATTGGTAATTTGATCGCCAGCAATCGGAATCACTGCGGTGTGGCGAATCGATCCTTGACTGTAAATAGCAATGTCTGTTGTGCCACCACCAATATCAATTAATACAACGCCCAGTTCCTTTTCGTCTTCGGTCAGAACTGCCAGACTCGAAGCAAGGGGTTGCAAAATTAAATCATTGACTTCGAGACCACAGCGGCGGACACACTTCACAATATTTTGTGCCGCACTTACCGCTCCAGTGACAATGTGTACCTTCACCTCTAAACGGATACCACTCATCCCGATCGGCTCACGCACATCCTCCTGCCCATCAATGATGAATTCCTGAATCAAAATATGAAGAATTTGCTGATCGGTAGGAATGTTGATGGCTTTAGCTGTTTCTAGTACACGCTCGACATCGCCAGTACCAACCTCCTTATCCCGAATCGCAACCATCCCACTCGAGTTAAAACTCACAATGTGATTACCGGCGATACCTGTGTAAACCTGAGCAATGCGACGATCCGACATTAACTCTGCTTCCTCGAGTGCCTTCTGAATCGACTGGACCGTGGCTTCAATATTGACCACTACACCCTTTTTTAGTCCTTTCGAGGAGGTTTGCCCTAAACCCAAGACATTGAATTGACCATCGGGGCTAAGCTCGGCAACCAAAGCAACCACTTTTGATGTACCAATATCTAATCCAACCAATAAATCGCGGCTGTCTTTACTCATTTCCATTCCTCGATGCGTTGCTCGTCATGACTCAAAATGGCGATTTGATACGCCTTCGGTATTTCAACTTTGATAGCGGGTGTGCTTGGTTTAGGCAGAGCGCCCACAATATGGACAGCAAACCCATTGGGATAGCGCAAATCAACTGCGTCAACCCGATTTGGCCACTTTTGCTGAACCTGTGGCCAATATTGCAAAAGCTGTGCAACGCGTTGATCCAGAGCGCCTTTAGCTTGCTCCTCTTCGCGCCCAAACTCAATTCGGACACCATTACTCAGCTTGATATGCCAGGCATAGCGATCAGAAAGCGTGAGTGATTTAACCTCGGCATCCCATGGTTTAAACCAGGCACTGGCCTTTTGATAAAGGCGCAGCACCTCTTTGCTTGAACCATCCGGCCCACTAAATTCAATTAGAGGACTGCTTTCATCAAGCTCCGCAACTGAGCCATCAAATACTTCACCATGAACATTGATTAACTTTTGTTGATCGGCCTTGCCCCAAACCCCTAAGGGTTTTTGCTCTTCGATGCTAACAATCAAACCATTGGGCCAAGCACGGCGCACACTGGCGTGACGCACCCAAGGTAGCGCTTCAAAGGCATCCTTTACATCTTGCAAGCGCACACTAAAAAAATTGCCCTGAACTTTATCCAAAACCTGGCTTCGTACTGCAGGGAGATGGATATGTTTTAAATCCTGGCTACTTGCAGACTCGATCTGTAAATGCTTCAACGTAAATACGGGTTGCTGGCTGAGCCATATTAAGACGAATAGAGCAATAGCCAAAATAAAAAAGCGCACTAACCAACGCGTGATTTCTTGCATTCGTTGCGCATGATTCCAAATCGGTGCAATCGCAAAACCGATTGCCTCAGAGATCCGTTGCATCACCATCATGATTAATCAACCCCCGGTGAAGAGGGCGCACCTTCCAAGGTCTGACTTAAGATCCACATCACCAAATCGGCATAGGGAACGCCAGCTGCTTTAGCAGCCATCGGAACCAATGAGTGCGAGGTCATTCCAGGCGATGTGTTCATTTCCAGCAAATAGGGTTTGTTCTGATTTGCCGAATCGAGCATGACATCCGCACGCCCCCACATCCGGCAACCCAGCGCACGATAGGCTGATACTGCAAGCTCCTGAATCTGGCGCTCAAGTTCTGGATCGAGCCCTGGAGGGCAGCGATATTGCGTCTCATCTGAAAAATATTTGTGATGAAAGTCATAACCCGCTTCTGGGGGAATGATTTGAATGAGTGGCAGTGCTTGGGCGCTCTCACCCTGGCCCACAATCGGACAGGTGAGCTCTGGGCCAACGATGCAGGCCTCCGCCAAAACCCGTCGATCTAACTTAGCTGCCAACGCATAGGCAGCTGGAAGCTCTTCAATACGCCGCACCTTACTTAAACCCAATGAGGACCCCTCATGCGCGGGCTTCACAATCAAGGGCAGTCCTAAATGATGTAGGACACGCTCCCAATTACTATCCTCAGTTAAGACCTCGTAGCGCGGCGTTGGTAATTGATGACTCAGCCAGATTTGCTTGGTCACCACCTTATCAATCGACAAGGCCGAGGCCAAAACGCCACTACCGGTATACGGGATATTGAGTAACTCAAGAAGACCCTGGATCGTGCCATCTTCACCATAACGGCCATGCAGTGCAATAAAGACTCGAGCAAATTGTTCGTTTGCAATCTCAACTGGACTGCGCACCCCTGGATCGAAAGCATGCGCATCAATACCCTTTTCTAAAAGCGCATTGAGTACTCCTTGACCAGACAAGAGAGAAATCTCACGCTCGGCAGAACGTCCGCCCATTAACACGCCGACACGCCCAAATTGTTTGGGATTTAACTGGGCAAGTTGCGTAGCAACCTGCTGACCCCAAGAATGGGTCGTTTGAAGATTAGCCATGGCTATTCTCCACGAGCATCTGGGGCAATTTGGAAATGGAGCCGGCGCCCATCGTAATCAAGACGTCACCATCTTGGAGAAGTCCACTTAATGCGGCAGGGATCTCCTGAAGATCCTCAACTACTTGGACTGGGGTCGATTTACCTAGTGCTTTCATCAAGCTTTTACTATCGGCACCCGCAATGCGCGCCTCACCGGCCGGATACACATTAGTGAGTACCACCGCATCAAACTGGCGCAACACATTGACAAATTCACCAAAGCAATCGCGAATACGAGTAAATCGGTGAGGCTGGAATGCCAAAACCAAACGCCGATCTGGATACGCACCACGTGCAGCCGCTAAGGTTGCATTCATTTCAACGGGATGATGACCATAATCATCAATCAAGGTAAATACTCCGCCACCCGCTAACGCAATATCCCCATAATGTTGGAAACGACGTCCGACACCACTAAATTGCAACAAGGCATGCGTAATTGCATCGTCGCTAACGCCAAGTTCGGTTGCAATTCCAATCGCTGCTAATGCATTAAGTACATTGTGCTGACCAGGCAAATTAAGAATAATTTTTAATGGGCCAGGTCTAGAACCATGCCTGCGAATTGCTCGACGATGAACTGTAAAGTGCATTTGCGTGCCAACGGCTTTGATATCCGTTGCGCGAATATCAGCCTCCTCAGAAAATCCGTAGCGCAAGATTGGCTGGGATACAAACGGCAGAATATCTCGAACATTACTATCTTCAATGCAAAGTACTGCGATTCCATAGAATGGCATGCGTTGCGTAAATTGCACAAAGGTTTGCTTTAAACGGGCCATATCATGCTGATAGGTATCCATATGATCCGCATCGATATTGGTGATCACTTCCATGGCTGGATAGAGTTGCAAGAACGAGGCATCCGATTCATCGGCCTCCACCACAATGAAGTCACCCTGCCCTAAGCGTGCATTGACGCCCGCAGAATTTAACTTTCCACCAATCACGAAGGTTGGATCTAAGCCACCCTCTGCAAGGACCGAGGCAACTAAACTTGTTGTCGTGGTTTTGCCATGCGTACCAGCGATTGCGATTCCCTGCTTTAAACGCATTAACTCCCCAAGCATCACTGCGCGCTGGATCACCGGAATCCGATTGGCTCTTGCAGCAAGCACTTCTGGATTATTACCAGTGACCGCTGACGAAATCACCACTGCCTCAGCATTACCAATATTCTTCGCATCGTGCCCAATCGTAATTTGTGCGCCCAAACCAATTAATCGCTTAGTCACCGCGGACTCCGCTAAATCCGATCCGGAAACGCGATAGCCTAAATTGAGCAGCACTTCAGCAATGCCGCACATACCGGCTCCGCCAATTCCTACAAAATGAATGTGCTGAACGATATGCTTCATCGAGCGCACTCCTCGCAAATTGAGGCTACTTCCTCGGTCGCACGAAACTTTGCAAGCGCCTGCGCTTTCATGGCCATTTCAGCTAAATCCTCGCGCTGCAATCCGAGAATCAAGTTTGCCAACGTAGCTGCGTCTAACTCCGTTTGAGACATCAGCATTGCTGCCTTTGCATCGGACAAAAAACGAGCATTGGCGGTCTGGTGATCATCAATTGCGTACGGAAATGGCACAAAACAAGCAGCAACCCCAGCAGCCGAGATCTCGGATACGGTCATTGCACCAGCACGGCAAATCACTAAATCAGCTTTGGCATAGGCCCCAGCCATGTCCTCAATGAATGGCTTTAGTTCACCACGGACGCCCAATTGTTGATATTTTTCAGTCACTGCTTCCAAATGCTGCTCGCCCGTCTGATGCATCACGTTTGGGCGCTGATCGTCTGGCAATAAGGCTAGAGCCTCTGGGACCACTGTATTGAGTGCGGCAGCCCCCAAACTTCCACCAACCACAAGTAAATGCAGTGGGCCCTGACGCATTGCATAGCGCGCCTTACAATCACCCAGCACTTCAAAGCCCCCTCGAATCGGATTACCCACCCACTGGCCATGTTCGAGTGTGTGCGGAAATCCAGTGAGGACTCGGTCAGCAAATCGTGCCAACACTCGGTTTGCACTTCCAGCTACCGAGTTGGCCTCATGCAGCACCAAAGGCCGACCCATTAAGTAGCTCACTAAGCCCCCTGGGAAGGTGATATAGCCCCCCATACCTAACACCACACTTGGCTTCAAACGACGCAAAATTTTCCAGCTTTGCATCATGGCGCGTACCAACCGAAAGGGCATCAGCAGCTTTGTCAGCATTCCCTTGCCCCGCAAGCCACCAAATTGCACGCCCTCAAAAGTAAATCCTTTTGCAGGTACTAAGCGATATTCCATACCACTAGGGTTACCCATCCACGACACGGACCAACCCTGCTTACGCAAATACTCTGCAACGGCTAATCCCGGGAAAATATGCCCACCCGTTCCCCCAGCCATGACTAAAACAGAGCGCGTAACGAGGGTCATAACTTACCTCCGCGCATCAAAATTCGGTTCTCGTAATCAATCTTTAGTAAGACCGCAAAAGCCACCATATTCATCAAAATGGCTGAACCCCCATAACTTACGAGCGGTAAAGTTAATCCTTTCGTTGGCAAGATGCCTAAATTCACACCCATATTGATAAACGCTTGCCAACCGATCCAAATACCAATGCCTTTGGCGCACAAGCCCGCAAAGCTACGATCCAATTGCAATGCAGTACGCCCAATCAGAAATGCCCGACGCACGACCCAATAAAAAAGCAAAATCACCACAAATACACCTACAAAACCGAGTTCTTCCCCAATCACAGCCAAGATGAAGTCCGTGTGCGCTTCAGGTAAGTAATGCAACTTCTCAACACTACCTCCCAAACCAACACCAAACCATTCACCACGTCCAAAGGCCATCAAGGAGTGAACCAATTGATAACCCTTGCGCGCAGCATGCTCGGCTTGCCAAGGATCTAAGAATGCAAAAATGCGCTGACGTCTAAACTCGGATAATGCGATCACGGTCGCCACAATCACAACACCTACAATCGTTAAGCCAGCAAATAATTTGGCATTAATACCGCCTAAGAACAAAATGCCCATGGCAATGATGGCAATCACCATGAGGGCTCCCATATCGGGTTCAAGCATCAGCAATAGACCAACTAAGGCAACTGCAAGACCCATGGGTACGAAGCCCTTTACAAAGGAGTGCAGATGCTCCTGGCGTTTGACGGTATAACTGGCCGCAAAGATAATGACGGCGAATTTCATCAGCTCGGATGGTTGGAAATTCATCACTCCCAAGGAAATCCAACGCCGCGCTCCATTTACACCCTTACCGATTCCAGGAATCAAAACAGCAATTAAGAGCAAAATGGTGATTGCAAAAATATAAGGGGCCAACTTATCCCAAGTTTTCACCGGAATCTTAAAGACCCAAAACCCAACAAATACCGCAATCCCAAGCGAGATCAAATGCCGAATCAAAAAGTGATTACTACTGTAGTTGGCATATTTAGGACCGTCTGCCAAGGTAATCGAGGCCGAATAAACCATGACCAATCCAATAAGACTCAGGGATAAAACTGCCCAAACTAGTAATTGGTCATACTCCATCATGCGTGATCGGGTTTGCTCAACGCCGGATACCGCATCTCGTAATCCAGAACGAAATCCATCAAAGCCTTCGCGCGAGATATTCCAAAAACGGTTCTGACGAATATTCATACCGATGCCCCTAGATGTTCATTGGGACTATTACTCCATTGATTCGCGAGTTCATGAACAGCATCCACAAACACGTCCGCACGGTGTTGATAGTTTTTAAACATATCAAAGCTCGCACACGCCGGAGATAACAAAACAAGGTCACCCGCTGATGCATATTGAGCTGCCGACTGAACGGCCGACTCCAAATCTTTTGCATCGATCACTTGTAAATTGCCTCGGCTGATCGCGCTTGAGCATACTGACTTAATGACTGGGCCATCACGGCCTATCACGATGAGGCCTTTTACAAATCGATCGATCGGTTCAGATAAGGGAGCAAAATCTTGGCCTTTTCCATCACCGCCTGCAATGAGCCATATATTTTTTTGTCCTGAGGCAGCCCCTAGGCCCATCAATGCAGCAACGGTTGCTCCCACATTGGTACCCTTGCTATCGTCAATGTATTCCACATCTTGAATCACAGCAATGGTTTGAACCCGATGCGGTTCGCCCTGGTACTCACGTAAGCCATGTAAAAGTAAGCTAATCCCTAAACCTGCAGCACGGGCAAGAGCAAGTGCAGCAAGTGCATTGAGGGCATTGTGTCGACCTCGAATACGAAGCGCATCTGCTGGAATTAACCGCTTGAGTCGTAAGGTATCTGCCTCTTCATACGCATTATTTTTCCTACGACGGCGACGCTTAATGAATCCCTCTTGCGCCTCCTCCTGCTCCAGCGCTTGGGTCGCTTCGTCGGGCTCCGCCCAAACCAACCAATCGATTCCGCCACCATTTAAATCACGCTCAATGCCAAATGAGTCGCTCTCCGTTGGCGTGTCACTTCCAAAAGAGATAACCTTATGATCGACTGTATGACTAAATACTTCGTTCACTAGTAAATCATCTCGATTTAGAACTAAAACTGAATCCCTTCCTAAAATGCGAGCCTTCGCAGCAGCATAGGACTTCATATCGCCATGCCAATCTAAGTGATCCTGCGAGAGATTAAGAATGGTTGC
>VFQS010001381.1_pt1 | contig 22516 bp, 24 predicted proteins | sample 3512361 | NCBI WGS metagenome assembly VFQS01 (sample SAMN10412375, study PRJNA504923) | tailings metagenome | isolation source: Relicate 1 Philex TSF3 active mining | place: Philippines
TAAAAGAATTAACAGAGAAGTTAACTCACGCTGGCGTTACAGTTAAATATGCGATTCATCCAGTGGCTGGTCGTATGCCTGGACACATGAACGTTCTTTTGGCTGAAGCTGAAGTTCCATACGATCAAGTATTCGAAATGGAAGACATCAATAGCGAATTTGGTCAAGCCGACGTTGTGCTTATCCTCGGCGCCAATGACGTTGTTAACCCAGCGGCTAGAACGCCAGGCAGCCCAATCTTTGGCATGCCAATTCTAGAGGCATACAAAGCTAAAACAGTGATTGTTAACAAACGTTCAATGGCATCTGGTTACGCTGGTTTAGATAACGAGTTGTTCTACATGGACAAAACAATGATGGTCTTCGGTGATGCGAAGAAAGTTATTGAAGACATGGTCAAAGCTGTGGAGTAATAACGTAGTGATTCAATGAATCTTTACTAACTTAAAAACCACTCTACGGAGTGGTTTTTTTGTACCCATAAATTGATTGACGTATAGTCATCACATGAATATTAAAAAACGCTTATCGATCTCACAAATTAAAAGGCATGCGCTTTTAACTGCCGGCATATCTCCAAATGCGTACGGTCAAAAGAAATCTACAAAATTAATCAAGAGTCGCAAAAACGCATTAGTCACTAGAGGACAAAAACACAAACATCAAAGTGATGGCCAATAAAAAAGGCGCCTTGCGGCGCCCTTTTATTGAGTATGGACTCAAATTACATCATACCGCCCATACCACCCATGCCACCCATACCGCCGCCCATATCAGGCATTGCAGGAGCATCATCCTTTGGAGCTTCTACAACTGAGCAGTCTGTTGTTAACAACAAACCAGCTACAGAAGCAGCATTTACCAAAGCAGTCTTAGTTACTTTAGCTGGATCGATAACACCCATTTCAACCATGTCACCGTACTCACCACTTGCAGCGTTGTAACCATAGTTAGCTTTACCAGCTGCTACGTTATTAACTACAACACTTGCTTCATCACCAGCGTTAGATACGATGATTCGTAGTGGCTCTTCCATAGCGCGCAACACAATGCTAATACCAGCATTTTGATCTGCGTTATCGCCTTTTAGTGATGTGATTGCTTGCTTAGCACGAACTAAAGCAACGCCACCACCAGGAACAATACCTTCTTCAACAGCAGCGCGAGTAGCATGCAATGCGTCATCTACGCGAGCTTTCTTTTCTTTCATTTCAACTTCTGTTGCTGCGCCAACGCGAAGAACTGCTACACCACCTGCTAATTTAGCAACACGCTCTTGTAGTTTTTCACGATCGTAGTCGCTTGTAGCTTCTTCGATTTGTGCACGGATTTGTTTAACACGTGCCTCAATGTTTTTAGCATCACCAGCACCATCAATAATGGTTGTGTTTTCTTTACCAATTTCAACGCGCTTAGCTTGACCCAAATCTTGCAAAGTTGCTTTTTCTAGTGTCAAACCAACTTCTTCAGCAATCACTTGACCACCAGTCAAGATAGCGATGTCTTCAAGCATTGCTTTACGACGATCACCAAAACCTGGAGCTTTTACTGCACAAGTTTTCAAAATGCCACGGATATTGTTCACAACCAATGTTGCCAATGCTTCGCCTTCAATATCTTCCGCAATGATCAACAATGGACGACCTGCTTTAGCAACTTGCTCAAGCACTGGCAACAAGTCACGAATGTTGCTGATCTTCTTATCAAACAACAAGATGAATGGGTTTTCCAAAACAGCAACTTGCTTCTCTGGATTGCTGATGAAGTATGGTGACAAATAGCCACGGTCAAATTGCATACCCTCAACAACGTCCAACTCATCAGCCAATGACTTACCGTCTTCAACAGTAATCACGCCTTCTTTACCTACTTTTTCCATTGCTTCTGCAATGCGCTCACCAATGCTGTAGTCGCTGTTTGCAGAAATAGAACCAACTTGAGCGATTTCTTTAGTAGTTGTACATGGCTTGCTAATCTTTGTAATTTCTTCGATAGCTGCAGTTACTGCCTTGTCGATACCGCGCTTCAAATCCATTGGATTGTGGCCAGCAACTACATACTTCATGCCTTCACGAACGATTGATTGCGCCAATACTGTTGCAGTTGTTGTACCGTCACCAGCGTTATCTGCTGTTTTAGATGCAACTTCTTTAACCATTTGTGCACCCATGTTTTGAAGCTTATCTTTAAGCTCAATCTCTTTAGCAACAGACACACCGTCTTTTGTTACTAATGGGCCACCAAATGAACGCTCTAGAACTACGTTACGACCTTTAGGGCCTAGAGTTACCTTAACTGCGTTAGCCAAAATGTTAACGCCTTCGACCATGCGCGTACGAGCGCTGTCACCAAAAAATACTTCTTTTGCTGCCATTTGAATTCCTTTCGATGTCTCTTATTAATTACTTCTGAACAACAGCCATGATGTCTTCTTCGCGCATTACGAGAAGCTCATTGCCATCAACTTTTACTGTTTGACCTGCATACTTGCCAAACAAAACACGGTCACCCACTTTGACGTCCAAAGGAATTACCTTGCCAGAATCATCTTTTTTACCTGTACCAACAGCCAAAATTTCGCCTTGGTCTGGTTTCTCTGCTGCTGTGTCAGGAATCACAAGTCCTGAAGCTGTTTTAGTTTCATTGTCTAAACGCTTGATGATCACACGATCATGTAAAGGGCGTAGATTCATATAGACTCCTTTAGTATGTTAGTAAGTATTAACTTATTAGTTAGCAAAAATAATTAATTATAATTTCCAGAAGTAGTTCAAACAGATTGTTAGCACTCTCGCTGGTTGAGTGCTAATTATAAGGACGCTACCCCACCTTTTCAAGGGTAGTTACAACATCAACCCCTTAAAAAAATCTTTCTCAAAGATGGATGCGGGAAAGGTTTTTCAAGGATTTTTACCTAAAACACACGCTATAAACCTAAAAAAATACATAACTCATTGATTTTTATTGGATTTAATTATGAAACCCAAGTCCCGCTTATATACCCTAGTTAAAAATTGGAGCAAAAAACCTCCACCGGTTATTAGAGAGGCGGGAAATACCAAGCTTTATAGTTCTGCCAACCAAAACCTCAATCAACCAATTGAAAACTGGGGTAAGGCTCAAGATCTATTCTTTGAACTAGCTCTTGAGACTCAGAGTCAATTGACGCAGTTTGTTATTCTGAATTCATTGATTGGTTGCCAAGAAGATGATGTTTTAAGGCTATTTAATGATGGCATTCGAGCATCCTGCTACTGGCATAGCTATAGCAAGCCAACCGCAATCATGATTCCAGTTAAATATGAGTGGCTAATCAATCAAGACATCCTAAAAGGTCTTCAAAACGCCTTACTCAACTGTCACTTACCGATTGGACTCATTAATGTGGGTCTAATCAATAGGCCAATTCCAAACGATAAGATCAAGCTTCAAGACTCCATCATCAGACTACAAAGATTAGGTGTATTGCTTCATCTAATGAACTTTGATGGCGCGCAAATTGACTGCGAATTATTAAATGATCACGACTTCAAATATGTCTATCTTTCTGGAGAGCTATTAAGGCAAGCAATTCCTGGTAGTCAATGCGAAGAAAAATTATTGGCTCTTATCAAGATTGCAAAAAAGTTTGACTGCAAAGTAACTGCAGGGCCAATCAAGCTGATCTATGAAAAATTAGCAGCAGAAAAGTGGGCGGTTGATTGTTATTTTGGCCAACACATCATGCCTGCAATGACTATTCATCAAGTAGTGAAGTTAGGCAGTAGTACTAAACAACAAACCGCTATGCGCAGTCACTTGAAGAAGAAACCATCATGAAAACTGCTGCCAGAAAAAAGGTCCTGCTCGTTGACGACCATCCCGCAATGATTTGGGCGCTGAAAAATATGCTTAGTGAAAATGCTCATTTTGAGATAGCAGGAGAAGCCACAAACGGCGAAGAGTGCATTGAGTTCTCTAGGCTGAACCCACCAGACCTCATCATTCTTGATTTAGATATGCCAAGAACGGATGGTCTTGATGTTATACGTCGACTACGTATTGCATCGTCACAAATTCGTATTCTGGTGGTATCTAGTCTCGACCCAAAAATTTATGGCACCAGAATTAGAACAGTTGGTGGTCATGGCTTTATCAGCAAAACAGCCAACTCAGACATTATTTTGGCAGCATGCTTAGCGGTATCTCAAGGATATACATTCTTTCATGTAAATGATGAGGGTGACCCTCCAAATAGCGATGAAGAAATCATTGCATCCTTTTCTCCGCGTGAATTTCAAGTCATGAAGTACCTTGCTGACGGCTACTGTAATTCCGATATATCTGAGTTTTTGCACATCAGTGGAAAAACGGTATCCACATACAAATACCGCGTATATAAAAAAATTGGCGTCAGCAACTTGGCTGACATGATTTCATTTTGTAGATCAAACAGAATAGTCGATGTCTAACATCAATTTATTACTCTCCATACTAGCTATTCTCAATCTAGCATTTATTGTTTATCTAATTCTAAAAAGTAAGCAACTGCAAAAGCTCATACTCGTCAAGTCAAATGAGAATGAACAATTAAGTAAATTAGTTACATCAAAAGATGTAACGCTATCTAACATTAGCCATGAAATTAAGAATCCAATTAGCGCCATCATTGGCATACATGAAAAAATATTAGCCAATAAGGCACTGCCCGCATACGAGCACAAAATTCTTGAAAGCGCGAAAGAATCTGCACAGTCAATGCTTGAAATGCTCAACCAAGTGCTAGACGCATCAAAGATTGCAGCAGGCAAAGTTCAACTTGAAGAAACAGCCAGTGACCTAAAGAACTTATTAAAAAATATCGACAGAACACTATCAATCGCTGCAACAAAATCTGAGGTTGAGCTCACAACACGTATCTGTCCAGAAATTGCACCCAGCCTAGTATTTGATGGAGTTAAGCTCAATCAAGTGCTTCACAACCTAATTAGCAATGCCATTAAATTTTCAAATAAAGGGCAAGTCATCATCACAACACGAGTGATTGCCAACGATCACTTTGCCCAGATGATTTATTTTGAAATCGCTGATGATGGCTTGGGTATGCCATCAGAACAAATTCAGAGGCTTCTACGCCCATTTGAACAAATTAACACCAAGCACCTAAATATTGAAAATATTGGTACTGGCTTAGGCTTAGGGATAACAGACCACCTACTAAAACTCATGAATAGCCAGCTTTCAATCGAGTCAGAAATTAATCAAGGGACAACGGCAAGCTTTCAGTTATTACTAGCAAGATCTACAGATGAACCAAAGTATGGTTCAAAGACGGTCAAAGAGAGCCCACCCATAACAAAGGTGATCAAGAGTAAATCAGTACTAATTATTGATGACCACGCTCCCAGCAGACTAATTACAGAATCCCAATTTAAAGATATGGGTTACTGTGTCCACAGCTATCAAAATGCATTACAAGGAAAGGACTTTTTATTACACACACCTTTTGACATACTAGTCACTGATTTTTCAATGCCTGATATGGATGGCGAGAAGTTGGCTCAACTTGCAAGAAATGCCTATGCTGAAAATATTCAGATATATGGAATCACCGCTCACACTGATGGAACCAAAAAATTACTAGACATAAATAGTCCCTTCGACTCTATTTTGATCAAACCAGCATCAATATCTGATTGGAAACGGGAATTAAATTTACATAACACTTATACAGACTCACTCATACAGCTAGCGCAAGGTAAATCAAGCATTTATCTAACAATTGCGAGAGAGATACTCGCCTTTCAACAAGAAGCAATTAGCTTACTAAATGCCGGGTTATTGGATCACCCAAAAAAGTTGGCTGAAAAAGAAGTAAAAGCCATGGCCCACAAAGTTCTGGGTGGTGCAAACTTAACGAGAGATATGAATTTAATTAAAGTTGCGAGCCAATTTGAGAAAAGTTGCCCACAACCTAATAAGCCGCTTTTTAATGAGATGTGTGTTGCACTATGCAAATCTAACAAAATTCTTAAAAAGATTATTACTGAAAAAACATTCATAAATTGAATTATTTTGGCTATATTATTAGCCATGCCAAAAAACAAAATCATTGTTGCCATAGCAAGCTTTCTGTGGATCATAACTAGCTCATATGCATCCAGAGAAATTAAACTGCCAATAGATGTTGAACGGGCTATCAGCAAAAGCAACATCCCTAAAGATGCTATTTCCATTTCTGTAAAAAAAGTTTCTACTCAAGATGCCTCAATAAAAAACTTTAAATCAGCCGATGTGATTGAATGGCAAGAAGATGTAGCAATGAATCCCGCTTCAACCATGAAGCTATTAACCAGCTTGGCAGCCATGGAGATACTAGGGCCTCAGTATCGCTGGAAAACCGATATTTTTACCAACGGGAAAATTCAAGCAGAAACACTCAAAGGCGACCTTCTCATTAGAGGTAGCGGCGACCCCAAATTAATCCCAGAAGAAATTAACAAGATTTTGAATAATCTGAAAGATTTCGGAATCAAAAAAATTGATGGCGACCTGATTTTTGATCGCAGCGCCTACGACTCATCTGTCAAAGAGTCTTCATTCTCTGACGGCGAAACCACCAGGTCATATAACGTACTGCCAGATCCACTGTTATTTGCATTCAACAGCTTTAGCTTTCAATTTTTCCCAAGCGTTGATAGCCAGTACGTCATCATCAAACAAACCCCTCGAATCGCCAACTTAAGAATTGATAACAATTTAAAAGTTATAGACGCCCCATGTAACGATTGGCGAAGGAATATATCCATATCAATTAATATGGAAAAAAATGGATCTTGGTTAGCAAGCTTTGATGGCGAATTCCCCAATGGTTGCCCCACAGCTAATTGGAATGTCGTTGCATCAAACAGTGATGATTTTTTATCTCAAAGCATCATCGCCGCATGGGAGGATATTGGAGGTCGCTGGCTTAGGAAACCTAAAGTTAAGGCCGCCACCATGGATAACTCATTTAAGCCGATCGTTACCCACCTGGGGGTCCCGCTACATGAATCCATTAAAGATATAAATAAGCTATCTAATAATGTGATGGCTAGGCAAGTTCTTTTGACAATTGCTCTTGAAAAGTCAGGTAGACCCAGCAATACCAGTAACGGAACCAAATTGGTCAAAGACTGGCTGAAAAAATATCAGCTAGATATGCCAGAATTAATTATTGAGAATGGATCAGGTCTTTCTAGAATTGAAAGAATCAGCCCCAAACATTTAAATCAGGTTCTCTTACTCGGCCTTAACTCTGCATCAAGAGACTACTATGTTGAGTCACTTCCGATTGCTGGTGTTGATGGGACGATGAAGCATCGACTTTTAGATAAATTCAGAAAATATGTGCCCAAACGAAGCGAAACAGAAGCTTTAGAAAAAAATACATCTTCACTGCCAAGCTCAATCAGAAAATATGGTGCGTATATTAAAACTGGATCTTTGGCAGATGTCAGATCAATTTCTGGTTACGTAGTCAGCAGAACAGGACACACCTACACCGTGACATCATTTATTAATCATAAAAATGCTGGCTCTGGTCGAGGCATTCATGATGCTTTATTAACGTGGCTTTTAGATGATGGGCCACTTCAATCATCAGGCTCCAGAACCCACTGAAGCCCTACCCAATCTATCTCTAATAGCATCCCATTGTTCAGCGTCTGGTAGTTTTTCAAAGTAAATAATATCTACACTCAATTGATCTAATGAGCGTAATGTTGCATATAAACATTTAGCTAACTCATCTGAGGTGCCCGGCAAAAGAACTTCATCCAGATGACTAGATGAAGAAAAATCAATATTGATGGGATTTTCAAAATGAGCCCAGGCCACTCGTTTACCTGAGCAATTGGTTAAGTTCATAGACTTAACATCATGGGGATCATATAAAACTAATTTAGTTCTTGGAGCGTAGTGAGCACTCAAACTACCTGAAACTCTCGGTTGGCTAACCTCATCTTGCTTAAGAGGTTGCGAGGTTGCAGCAGGGGTTAGATTACGTAAAACTTCATCAATCATTGCTTTTGATATGGCGCCCGGTCTCAATATCACTGCACCATGACTATCCCATCGAGACAAATCAACAATCGTAGATTCAATTCCAACATCACATGCGCCACCATCCAGAATCAAAATTGATCCATCAGGAAACTCATCTCTCACATGATCTGCTGTTGTTGGAGAAATTCTTCCAAAACGATTAGCTGATGGTGCAACAAGAGCACCATCAAATAACTTTAGTAACTGCTGAGTAAGAGGATGATTTGGACAACGAACACCCACCGTTTCCTGCCCACCCGTAACCTCTAGTAAAACATTCTTTGCTTTAGGCAAAATAATCGTTAAAGGCCCCGGCCAGAATGCTTGGGCTAATGCCAAAGCTTGAGGAGAAACATCTCTAGACCAATTAAGCAATACCGCTTGCCAAGCATTTTGCGACTCGAAGCTGCTCATGGTTGGCAAAGTTGGATTAGCAATGTGTACGATTAAAGGATGTCCACTAGGTCGCCCTTTTGCCGCAAAGACCTGATTCACTGCAAGAACGTTTTTTGCATCTGCAGCAAGGCCATAAACAGTTTCTGTGGGTATAGCAACTAGATGACCATCACGCAGTTGCTTAACTGCCGAATCAAGTAAATCAGGCATGATCAACGCGTAATACGCAATACCTTCACGGCACTTTCACATGCAATCTGTACATCGCCTGAAGTTGCGCCAACAAAATTTATATGGCCCATCTTTCTGCCATGACGAGGCTCAGCTTTTCCGTAGAGATGTAATTTTGTTTTTGGCTCTTTTAGAATTTCATTCCAAAGTGGTTCAGACTGCTGGCCATTAATGAGCCACTCGTCCCCCAAGATATTCAACATGATGGTTGACTGTACCAATTCAGTGCTACCCAGAGGAATCCTTGCCATCGCGCGAACTTGTTGCTCAAACTGACTAGTAATACATGCATTCTGCGTATAGTGCCCAGAATTATGGGGACGTGGCGCAATTTCATTAGCAACAATGTCACCACTCTTCAATACAAAAAATTCCACACACAAAACACCAACATAATCCAAACGCCTAATAATTGCTTTGGCAGCCTCAATAATCTTCTTTTCTTGCGTTGGGTTTATAGATGGGGCTGGAACTGTTGTTGTATGCAAGATACCTGACTTATGAATATTTTCAGCAACAGGGTAGGCCACCACCTGATCATCGTGACCTCGCACAACCAATGCAGAAACCTCAAAATCTAAATCCATGCGCTTTTCTAAAACGCAAATAACTCGATTAAATTTTTCCCAAGCCTGACTCAATTCTTCTCGAGTATGAACAGTAATTTGACCCTTACCGTCATAACCCATTCGAGCCGTCTTCAAAATACCAGGGAATAAATTATCAGGAACATGAGCAATATCAGAGTCATGCTCAATAACTAAGTGCGGGGCAGGACCAATTCCAGCTTCATCTTTCCACGTAGCCAAGAACTTTTTCTCAGCTACGCGATTTTGAGCAACCGATACACCAGAACTTGTTGGCGCAACATACACACCCAAAGACTCCAACTCATCTAATGCTTGCGCTGGGACATTTTCGAACTCTGTGCTAACAGCTTGGCAGATAGACGCCATTTCTTTTAGGGCTGCATGATCAACATAATCAGCCTGTATGTGTTTCTCTGCCACTGCTCCCGCAGGACTATTTTGGTCAGGATCTAATACACAAACTTTGTAACCCATTGCTTGGGCAGCATGAGTAAACATGCGACCCAATTGGCCGCCACCTAAAATACCTAGGTAAGAGCCCGGCAAAATAGGATCTAAACGATCAGCCATATCTTAAGAATGTCCTGGTAAATTCATGGCACGAGCTTTTTCAGTTTGAGTAGCTCGGAATGTGTCTAATTTTTTTGCCAAAGCAGCATCATTGACAGCCAAGTTGGCGATAACGTGTAAAGCAGCATTGGCCGCGCCTGCCTCACCGATAGCGAAAGTAGCCACAGGAATACCTTTAGGCATTTGCACGATGGAATACAAAGAATCTTCTCCACGCAAATACTTAGAAGCGACAGGCACACCAAAAATAGGAACGATTGTTTTGGATGCCAGCATGCCCGGTAAATGAGCAGCGCCACCAGCACCTGCAATGATCGCTTTTAAGCCGCGATCCTGCGCAGTTTGAGCATAAGCAAACATATCATCAGGCATACGATGAGCAGAAACTACTTTGGCTTCATAGGCAACACCAAATTCTTGCAAAATCTGAGCAGCGTTTTGCATGGTGTCCCAATCAGAGTTAGATCCCATCACTATTCCAACAATTGGTTTCTGGCTCATAGTTTTTCCTTTTTGCTTATGCAGTAGGTATTAAGCGGTTAAAGTTTCAAGTGCTTCACGGTATTTTGCAGCTGTTTTTTCAATGACATCTTGAGGCAACTGAGGTGCTGGAGCAGACTTATTCCATGGCTTACCATTGACCTGTGCCAACTCCAACCAATCACGCACAAACTGTTTATCAAAAGATGGCGGATTTGAACCTACTTGATATGAACTAGCAGGCCAAAAACGTGAAGAGTCAGCAGTTAATACTTCGTCCATGAGCACCAAGTTACCAGCCTCATCAAGACCAAATTCAAACTTGGTATCTGCAATGATGATGCCCTTGCTTGCAGCATAAATAGATGCTTCTTGATACAAACGAATACTCACATCTCTGATCTTGGCTGCCAACTCTTTACCAATGCGTGATTCAACTTCTGCATATGAAATATTTTCATCATGCTCTCCTACTTCTGCTTTAGCAGCTGGAGTAAAAATTGGTTCAGGTAATTTTTGAGCATTTTGCAGACCAGCAGGTAATTGAATACCGCAAACAGAACCCGTTGCTTGGTAATCCTTCCAACCACTACCAGATAAATATCCGCGCACAACCGCTTCAACCATAATTGGCTTTAAGCGCTTAGTGACAATTGCACGGCCAGTTACTTGATTGACTTCACTAGCTGCAACCACAGTTGCCGGATCAATTCCTGTCAAATGATTTGGAATTACATGGCTTAACTTATCAAACCAAAAGTTAGCCATTTGATTAAGAACAATTCCTTTGCCAGGTATAGGCTCACCCATCACCACATCAAAAGCAGATAGGCGATCTGTTGTAATCATCAATAATTGATCATTGCCAATAGCGTAGATATCGCGAACCTTACCCTTTGAGATTAAAGGTAGAGACTTAATTGAAGATTCGTATAGAGCTTGCATGTACACCTTATTTAACTAATTGAGCCAACTGACCTGCCTTATAGCGCTCAGCCATTTTTTCCAAAGGAATAGATTTAATTTTTCCAGCCTGACCTTCGCAACCAAAGGCTAAGTAACGCGCCTTACAAATTTCTTTAGCCGCTTCGCGCGCAGGCTTCAAATAATCACGAGGATCGAACTTACTTGGGTTTTCAAATAAGTAACGACGGATAGCGGCGGTCATTGCCAAACGAATATCTGTATCGATATTAATTTTTCTAACGCCGTGCTTAATGCCTTGTTGAATTTCTTCTACTGGAACACCGTAAGTCTCTTTCATGTCACCACCAAACTCACGGATGATTGCCAATAACTCTTGAGGAACGCTAGATGAACCATGCATCACCAAATGAGTATTCGGGATACGTTGGTTAATTTCTTTGATGCGATCAATAGCAAGAATGTCACCAGTAGGTTTTTTAGTGAACTTATAAGCACCATGGCTTGTACCAATAGCAATTGCTAAAGCATCACATTGGGTCTTCTTAACAAAATCAGCAGCCTGCTCAACATCAGTTAACAGTTGTTCACGTGTCATCGCACCTTCTGCACCATGACCGTCTTCTTTATCGCCCATCATTGTTTCTAATGAACCCAACACACCCAACTCAGCTTCAACTGTTACGCCAATTGAATGTGCAAATTTAACAACTTCTTGAGAAACTGCTACGTTGTATTCATAAGAAGCTACTGTCTTGCCATCATCCATCAATGAACCATCCATCATCACAGATGTAAAGCCAGATCGAATTGCAGCCATACAAACTGCAGGACTCTGACCATGGTCTTGATGCATCACAACAGGAATATGCGGATACGCTTCAACAGCAGCATCAATCAAATGACGTAAAAATGCTTCACCTGCGTACTTACGAGCACCGGCTGAAGCTTGCATGATCACAGGTGCATTCACCTCATCAGCAGCAGCCATGATTGCTTGAACTTGCTCTAAGTTATTAACGTTAAATGCAGGTAATCCATAAGCGTTCTCAGCTGCATGGTCCAATAATTGGCGCATAGATACAAGTGCCATAACTCTTTCCTTAAATTAAAATTTATTTCACATCAACAATTTTTAACGTGTTAGTTCCACCAACTTGACCCATTGGCTCACCAACCGTTAATACAATCTTGTCACCCACATTAACTGCGCCCAACTTTTTAACGCAAGACTCAGCCTGTTCTAAAGCTGTGTCTCTGTCGTTACTAGTATCCAAGTGCAATGGATGCACATTTCTATATAAAGCCATACTTCTTTGACTAGCAACTTTGGTTGTTAACGCAAAAATTGGTACCTGAATTTTATGGCGGCTCATCCATAGCGCAGTAGAGCCAGAATCAGTTAACGCCGCAATTGCTTTCACACCCAAGTGATACGCGGTGAACAAAGCGCCAAAAGCAATAGATTGGTCAATGCGCGTGAATTTCTGATCAAAGAAGTCCGCATCTAAATGATGTACTTCAGTCTTCTCTGCCTCAAGACAGATTGCAGCCATTTGCAGAACGGTCTCTACTGGATACTGACCTGATGCAGTTTCTGCTGACAACATCACTGCATCTGTACCATCCAATACCGCGTTAGCAACGTCACTAACCTCTGCTCTTGTTGGCACAGGATTAACAATCATTGACTCCATCATTTGCGTAGCGGTAATTACCACCTTATTAGCCTCACGGGCCATGCGAATCATTTTCTTTTGTAAAGCAGGCACAGTGGCATTACCCACCTCAACAGCCAAATCGCCACGAGCGACCATGATGCCGTCACTAACCTCCAGAATGCCTTCTAAGATTCCAGGTAAAACAGCTTCTGCACGCTCAATTTTGGCAATCAATTTAGTCTTATGACCAAGCTCTTGAGTTGCTTGATTTGCAAGATCTCTAGCAATCCTCATATCGTCTGCATTTTTAGGGAAGCTGATTGCAATGTAATCTGCGCCTAAACCTACAGCAGTTTTAAGATCTTCTTTGTCTTTATCAGTCAATGCTGGCGCAGTTAAACCACCACCAGCACGGTTAATACCTTTATTGTTTGACAGCTCACCACCCAACTCAACCACAGTATGAATGCAAGCACCTTGAACTTCTTGAACGCGAATCACCAACAAGCCATCGTTGAGCAATAGCTTGTCACCAACCTTAACGTCATTAGGCAAGTTTTTATAGTCCAAGCCGACTTTGTCTTGATTGCCCAAAGTACAGTTGGCATCTAAAGTAAAACGCTCACCTGCTTTTAAGATAATTTTGTTATTTTCAAATTTGCCAACCCTGATTTTTGGTCCCTGCAAATCTGCCATGATTGCTACTTCACGGCCAACTTTTTTAGAAACCTCTCTAACAAGTTGTGCCCTAGCTTGATGATCTGCAGCTGTGCCATGAGAAAAATTCAGGCGCACTACATCGACTCCAGCCTCAATCAATTGTTTTAATATTTCAGCACTGCTTGAGGCAGGGCCTAGTGTTGCAACTATTTTTGTGGCGCGTAATGTCATTCAGCTCTTTCAGACAAAATTGCAAATGCTGGCAAAGTTTTACCTTCTAAGAACTCCAAGAAAGCGCCACCACCAGTTGAAATATAGTCAACTTGCTTATCAATTCCGTACTTAGCAATTGCAGCCAATGTGTCACCACCACCAGCAATTGAGAATGCAGGTGAATGAGCAATCGCAGCAGCTAACATTTTTGTGCCGCCACCAAACTGATCAATCTCAAAAACACCAATTGGGCCATTCCAAACAATCGTTCCTGCATGAGCAACAATACTAGTCAACTCAGCAGATGTTTTTGGACCAACATCCAAAATCATGTCATCAGGTTGAACATCTGTTGAAGCAACTCTATTTGCACGAGCCAGTGGAGATAGTTCGTTAGCAACCACCACGTCAACTGGGATAGGCACGCTGGCGCCACGCTTAGCCATCATATCCATGATTACTTTTGCTTCACTCACTAAATCTGGCTCCGCCAAAGATCTACCAATTGGTAAACCTGCTGCCAACATAAATGTATTAGCAATGCCACCACCAACAATCAGTTGATCTACTTTTTCAGCTAGTGACTTCAAAATAGTTAACTTGGTTGAGACTTTCGAGCCGGCAACAATAGCCACCAATGGTCTCTTAGGATCTGTTAATGCTTTACCCAAGGCGTCTAATTCAGCGGCCATCAATGGGCCTGCACAAACAACTGGTGCGTACTTAGCCATGCCATGAGTCGTTGCTTCAGCACGATGTGCAGTACCAAAAGCATCATTGACATAAACATCACATAACTTAGCCATCTTTTGGGCTAATTCTTCGTTATTCTTTTTCTCACCCTTATTGAGTCTGCAGTTCTCAAGCAATACCAAATCGCCAGGCTGCAACTCAAACCCGCCATCCACCCAGTGACTAATCAATGGAACTTTTCTTTCCATCAATTCTGCGATTCTGTCGGCAACCGGAGCCAGTGTGTCTTCTGGTTTGAATTCGCCCTCAGTTGGACGACCTAAATGCGATGTCACCATGACAGCTGCACCAGCTTCTAGAGCCACTTTGATCGCTGGAATAGATGCTCGAATACGAGTGTCCTCAGTGATATTTCCCGCCTCATCTTGTGGCACATTCAAATCTGCACGGATAAAAACACGCTTACCCTTTAGTTGACCTGCAGCGGCTAAATCAGAAAGACGATTAAATTTAAGTTTGGATGTACCTGGCATGATGATTATGTGAGTTTTAACTAAAAGACTAGAAACTCAGATTTTACCTTTTTACAGGACTTTCTGACCGTTTTTTAGGGCTAAATAAACCTTGCGCCCGTATAAACAACCATTCCCAAAATAATGGTTAAAACCATACTTTTGGTCGCCAAAAAACCTAATATTGAGGCTATTCCACCCCAAAGCTGAGGATTATTAAGTTCAATTTCAGTCGAACCAGGCGGAAAAAATATTTCAGGCACTATGACAGCTACCAAAGCTGCCGCCGGAGCATAACGAAGAGATTTTTGAATAGTTGGGCTTAACTCAACTCTAGTGCCCATCAATAAGAAAAAACCTCGGGTTAAGTATGTAATCGCAGTTAACCCAATAATAACGATCCAAGTTTCGAATGAAGTCATTGTGTCGACCTCCTGAAACGCCCCTCCAAATAAGACTCAGAAACAATACCCACGGTAATTGCCACCAAAACTGCAACCACTATATTTAACTTATAAGGCAAATCTACTGTCGCCAATGCGGCAACTGCAGCAGAAACGGCAGCTAGCCTTGATGACCAGCCATCCAACATCGGTAACAAAATCGCAATTAGTGCCAAAGTACCCGCATAAGCCAAACCCCATGAGCCCGGTATGAAAGACGCTAAAAATATCCCTGCCAATGAGCCCGTTTGCCAAACTGTCCAATTGGCTGCCGCCATACCTATAAAAAATGGTGCATGAGATGGATTACCGTCTGCACTCGGGTATCGAGACATAAACAGCGCAAAGGTTAAGTCCCCATTGATATATCCCAAAATGGAGCGCTTCCAGTAGGATTTATCTTTGAAATATGGCTGAATTCCAGCACTAAATATGACAAACCTTAGATTAACAATGATGGCAGTTAAAAAGATGGTCCAAAAAGGAAAATTACCGGCAATTAGGGGCAAAGCTGCCAATTGTGCCGAACCTGCATAGACCAGCAAAGACATCCCCACCGCCTCTGCGGTAGAGATATCTGATTTGGCCATCGCAATACCCGTCACCAAAGCCCATGTAAACACAGCAAATCCTGAGTGACCCATTGTTTTGAGTCCATCTATCAGAGCTTCTTGCTGTTGTTTCGACCAGGTCAAATCAGATTACCAATTTATTTTTTCAAAGTTTGATTATAGGTAGGGGCTTGCTTTTTGACATAGCCATCTCTACCCGCCTGTTTTACAATGGCATTTCGACTCATTTTTCTCAGAATTTAGGAAATACACCATGTCAATGGCAAATCGTGATGGCTTTATTTGGATGGATGGCAAATTGGTGCCATGGCGTGACGCGAACGTCCACGTTCTAACTCATACCCTTCACTATGGCATGGGTGTTTTTGAAGGTATCCGCGCATACAAAACTGATGCTGGTCCAGCCATTTTCCGCCTTAAAGAACATACACGTCGCTTATTTAATTCAGCAAAAATCTTCCAAATGAAGATGAATTACAGCGAAGAAGAGATTTCTAAGGCAACGATTCAAGTTGTAAAAGAGAATAAATTGGCTTCTTGCTACATTCGCCCAATCGTATGGATTGGTTCAGAAAAATTAGGTATTTCTGCAAAAAATAATTCGACACATGTGGCAGTTGCCGCTTGGGAATGGGGTGCATACCTTGGTGAAGATGGTTTAAACAAAGGTATACGCGTTAAAACTTCATCTTTCACAAGACACCATGTAAACGTATCTTTGGTTCGCGCTAAAGCATCTGGTTACTACATCAACTCAATCTTGGCCAATCAAGAAGTAACAGCTCATGGTTACGATGAAGCTCTTTTATTAGATACAGATGGCTATGTTTCAGAAGGATCTGGAGAAAACGTTTTTATTGTTAAAAACGGTATTGTTTACACACCAGATTTAGCTTCATGTCTAGATGGCATTACACGTGATGCCATTTTCACGATTGCTAAAGACCTTGGCATTGAAGTTCGCGAAAAACGCATTACTCGCGATGAAATGTATTGCTGTGATGAAGCTTTCTTTACCGGCACCGCCGCTGAAGTAACACCTATTCGTGAACTTGATGATCGCATGATTGGTGACGGCAAGCGTGGTCCAATCACAACAAAAATTCAACAAGTTTTCTTTGATGCAGTTGCTGGTAAGAGCGACAAATATCGCCACTGGTTAACTGTAGTTTGAGGTTGATATGAGCACAAAAAATATTGTTCAAGTTGATGGTCACAAGGACTTACCTTTGCACTGCCCAAACCCAGGCTCTCCGGCTTGGAGTTTGCATCCTCGTGTCTTTCTAGATGTTGTATCAACAGGGCACGTTAAATGCCCTTATTGCAGCACTGAGTACCAACTAAAACCTGGTACTGAACCACACGGTCATTAATATGGCAAAAATTCTCATCATCGCCCCCAACTGGATTGGTGATGCGGTGATGACTGAGCCATTAATCACCCAGCTCAAAAAAATTCATCCCGATAGTGTTATCGATGTTATTGCTACCCCTTGGGTAGCATCCGTGATGCGAGCCATCCCAGTAATCAATGAAGTCATTATTGGAGACTTTAAGCACGGCTTGTTACAGTCGGCAGAAAGAAAAAAGCTCGCAAGCCAACTCAAACTCGCCGGCTATACCCATGCGTATGTTTTGCCAAACAGCTTTAAGTCTGCACTAATACCATGGCTAGCCAAAATCCCAAACAGAATTGGCTACAAAGGTGAAATGCGCTGGGGCTTAATTACTGCACCATTAGAAAATCCGTCGAGATCCAATAGGCCATCGATGTCAACACACTACTTTGCTCTTTCAGGCAATCAGGCAAATGAGACATTGCAACCAAAATTAGAATTACCTCGGCTTTTCTTGAACGAGATGAAAGAAAAGCTTCAGCTCACTCAGAACCATGACAAGCTATTTATTTTGTGCCCAGGCGCTGAATATGGTCCAGCCAAACAATGGCCTGTGGAGCATTTTGGCAAGCTTGCGCAAATGCTAACTGCGCAAAATAACAATGCATTAGTTTTAATCTTGGGCAGCAAAAAAGAATCGTTATTAGCAGATGAGATCGTGAAACTCAGCAACTCTAATAATCAAGTTATCAACTGGTGCGGACAGACAACACTTGATGAAGCAATGGCATGCATTGCGATTGCTGACAAAGTCATTAGCAATGACTCAGGGCTTATGCATATCGCCGCAGCGTTTAGGCGCCCTCAAGTAGCGATATTTGGCTCTAGTGATCCAAGGCACACACCTCCGTTATCCCCTGAAGCAAAAGTACACTGGTTACAGTTAGAGTGCAGCCCATGCTTCAAAAGAACTTGCCCACTGGGGCATCTAAAATGTTTAGTAGACATCCAACCTCAAGACGTCCTAAACTCTTTAAATAACTAACTCAACAAATACACCATGCCACGTCAAGCTCGCTTATTCCAAATACCTGATGAAGTGCTTGATGCATGGAGAGAATCTTTACATCGCAACGACTTAGATGGCTCGATTGATTTATGGATGGATGAAGATTCCATCACATGCATTCTCCCAGGCGGCAAACGATTAACTGGTCATGCCGAACTGCGTGAAGGCTTAAAAAAGATTTTAGAAGATCACTTTTTATGGCTAGACCCCATACAAGCAATTGGTCACACTGGTATTGGTATTGCATTCTTTGACACAACAGAGGCTGTTAGATTAGAACCAGATCAAGTAGAGCCTGAATTCTTTTTGAACTTCTCTTATGTGCTGGTTCAAGGCCCCATGGGATGGAGAATTGCTCACATACATGCAAGCCCTGCCCAAGAAGAACACATACAACTACCTAGCACCATTCACGGCTTTCATTAAATATGGATGAGCAGGTCATACGCTCACTTATTAAATGGCCTGATGTACCTGTTTGTCATGGATGGCTTGCGTTTGACCGACGTGGCATTTGGCGCATGCGCAATGAATACGCACAGGCCCATAACTTACCTGGCAACGCCATCCAGCACGAAGGCCTCATTCATTTCATTCAAAGAAATTTGGCACACAATGAATCTGGGGAATGGTTTTTTCAAAATGGCCCTCAAAGGGTATACATCGATCTGGGCTACACCCCATTCATTGCAAGAATTTATCCATCAAAGGATGATTTATTACTAAAAACAACTGAGGGTCGAGAAATACAACCCATTGATATTTTTCTAGATGAATGCGGCCAAATTTTAATAAGCTGTCAATTAGAAATACAAAGTAGTAAAGATTTAACTGGTCTAATGACAACTTTTGAAAAAAGGTTAGAGACCGTTTTTGTTTTGCTGCATGACCATGACCTAGAAATTTTTTCTAAGAGTGCGCAATTTGCTAATGCCTGCGGTAATGCAGGCAAATGGTGCTGGCAAGGCAAAGATTATGAAATCAATTTAATTAGCTCTAAAGAAATTAAAAGGCATCATGGCCTTTTATTTTCTGCGCGCAATTCTTGACGATATAGCTCTTGTATTTGTCGAGCTCTGGCCTCAATTTCTGAAGCTTGATAAAAATCAGCATCTCCCGCTGCTTTAGCAAACTTCATTTGCTCCAATGCCCCAACCCAAGCACCCTGAGAAACATACTTCTCGGCCAGCGCTGCATGTTGTAAAGATTTTTTGCCAGATTGGGCGTAGGCTCTAGACAATAAATCCCACCATACAGAGTTCTCTGGGTGAGCCCTCGATTGAGTTTTAAGCCAAGCAATTGCTTGCTCGTGCTGACCTGTTTTTAACTGCCCCTCAACAAGCAACATGCTTAAAGACCTAGATTGAGGGTAAAAAGCTTTTAAATTGGCAATCTGTTTGATGCCTTGCTCATATTGTGATTTTGCATACATCAACTCAATGGCTGTGGTTTCTAGAGACAAACTCCATCGCTGAATAGGTGAGCCATTTGCCGACATTGCCTGAATTAAAGTTCTACTTTTTTGCAGGTAATTCTCTGCATCAATATTTTTTTGCTGTTTAAAACTCAAAAGTGCTAAACCGTAGCTACCCTCTAATTGTTTTGCAAGATCTTGCTTGCGCAACAAACTCTCGTAGTATTGCTTTAACTCAGGATAGTTACTAGAACTAGTAGTTTGAGTTAACCGAGCTCTTGCCTTCAATAGATAAAATTCAATTGATGACGACACCTTCTGAGTAGCTAGACCTCTAACACGATCTTGCATGTCTGCAATACGATCTGTTGTTAAAGGATGAGTTCTGACATAACCAGGAACGCCACTTTCCATGATGCTGTTGGCTCTTTGCATACGTTGGAAGAAATCTGGCATACCCTGAACATCAAAGCCACCGGCCTGAAGAATCTGAAAACCAACACGATCAGCTTCGCGTTCAGCATCTCTTGAGTATGACAACTGATTTTGTATAGCCAATGCTTGACCACCCATTGCAATACCTTGGGCAGCATTTGGATTACGACTAACGGCAACTGCTGCCAAGATAATCGAAGCCAGTGCAATCATCGAGTTAGTACCTTGCTGACCATACATCCTAGCAATATGCTTTTGCGTAACGTGTCCGATTTCATGTCCCAGAACTGAGGCTAGCTCAGACTCTGTTTCTGCCGAGACAATTAATCCTGTGTGAACACCAATAAAACCACCGGGCAATGCAAACGCATTGATGCTTTTATCTCTAACGCCAAATAGTTCAAAATTAACAGCAAAGCTTCCGCCCCCCTCTAAACCAGCAATACCTTGCTTTCTAGCGGCGCTAACCAAGTGTTGCCCGATATTATTCAGATAGTCATAAAAAACAGGATCTGATGAGTAATCTGGATCACGACGTATTTCACGCATGATGCGCTCACCTAATTGACGCTCATCCACTGGCGCTAGCGACGCGCTAGAAGAGTCACCTAAATCAGGCAATACCAAAGTGGGTTGCTGCACCCTTTTACTTGCTGGCGTAAATTCGGATTGAGCTGCAGGCGTCTGCATGGCGCGATTGATGTTTTCCTGAGCAGTGATATTTGCATCACTTTGCGCAAGCAAATAACTTGGCTGAAAAATTAGAGCCAAAGCTGTTGCCATCAATTTTTTCGAAAATTTATGATTTTTTCTATCCATATCTCTAATTATGGTACAAATAATGCATGAACAAACTAACTCATTTTGATGAAACCGGCCAAGCTCACATGGTTGATGTTGGGCAAAAAGCCAGTACACATCGCATTGCCACGGCCACAGGCTGTATTCAAATGCAAAAAAGCACATTTGATATGGTTATGTCTGGCACTCATAAGAAGGGTGACGTGATTGGTATTGCACGAATTGCAGCCATCCAAGCCACAAAAAAGAGTCCTGATTTAATACCTCTTTGCCACCCAATTGCGCTCACGAGAGTTGCTGTTGAATTTCAACCAGATGAAGCTAACTCAACCATTCATTGCACAGTAACAACTGAAAATATTGGTCAAACAGGTGTTGAGATTGAGGCGTTAACTGGTGTGCAAATTGGCCTACTAACAATCTACGATATGTGCAAAGCAGTTGACCGTGGGATGGTCATCAAAGAAGTAAAGCTGCTTGAGAAGAGTGGCGGCAAGTCTGGTACTTGGAAGGCGGCGTAATTATTGCCAAATAATTTGCAGTAATTAATACGCAATAAAAAAGGCAAACCGTGGTTTGCCTTTTTCTTTGGATGAATCTTAAATTTACTTGCAATCAGCGGGTAATAACTTTGCCGGCAAAGTTGTTTCAGGTGATTTGCATGACCAAATACCTGCCCACGGTTGCTCTTGCTTGTCGCTTAGATCAACTGCTTTTACCCCTTCTGAAGCAGCATTATTGACCGGGATGATACTTAACTTATTCGCTCCCTCAGGTGCAACACTTGACTGATAAGTAATCAAAATAGCGCCTGATTTTTGAATGCTCACTTCTTTAATACTGTTGGTTGATGTTGACTTAAATGTAGCCTCAGTTGCCACACTCATATCTGTGGCACCCTTACCTGCATATACCTCAGTCACAGCTAACTTTGCTCCAGCTGCCAGACTGAATCCTTCTGCAACACGAGTTTTAGCGATGTAATCCTGATACTTGGGAACTGCAATGGCTGCCAAAATGCCAATAATGGCAATAACAACCATGAGCTCGATTAGTGTGAATCCGTTTTTATCTTTTAACTGCAAGTGACTTCTACCTTCATTCATATTTAACAACCTCCCGATTAAGACTCACCATCATCTCAGATGGTGAGCATTTTGGGGGATGATATTGCTGTAGGAAAATTCTGATTTTTGTGTTGAATCAAACTACAGCCAATAATTATTTCTTTCGCTTACTACGTTTTGCTAACTCTCCGAAAATCATCACGCCTAAAGCGGCAATGACTCCAGCGGTTGTTGAATAAGCCTCAATATGATTGCCTACGTATTGGATCAAACCAGGATCAGTAAAGATCATGCCTCCTGCTATCCAACCTAATAAGCCAGCCCCTAAGGTAACAATGATTGGGAATCTATCAATCAAATACAGAACAATTTGACTACCCCCAA
>VFQS010001382.1_pt1 | contig 22489 bp, 20 predicted proteins | sample 3512361 | NCBI WGS metagenome assembly VFQS01 (sample SAMN10412375, study PRJNA504923) | tailings metagenome | isolation source: Relicate 1 Philex TSF3 active mining | place: Philippines
GAAATTATATCTCTAAATTCATGCAAAAACTGTCTTGCAAAAAGGGACCACCTCATAGTCTCGCAAGATACGTGTGAACATATTCTTAGAAAGCTTGTTGGAATTTCTGGCTCCCAAGCGGTATTGGATACTTTGAAAAATTTTGATAAGCCAGAGTCTGAATATTATTCGTTCAGTACACACAATTATCATTTAGGAGCTACACTAAGTTTATTTCAAGAACTTGGTTTGATAGATTTTTCATGGCTGGGTCTATCAATCATTTTTTACTCACTAGAACCACTTGCAGCTTGCGAAATTTTGAAAATGGCAAAAAATTTGGGTCAAGCAGTACCTTCTTATTTATTCTCTAGTGTTTGGGTGAATTTAAGCCCTGAAGACGCACAACAATATGCAGATGATCCAGAATGGGCAGGTGATCTGTTTGCAACGTTTAGATATACCAACCCTATGCAGTATTCTACTCTTTCTGCTAATGAAAAGAAGGCTTTATACAAGCAGTTATACAGTCTGGCTTTTAAAAAAGGAGCATTAACTGATTTGTCCCCAGATGCAATTAAACCAGACATAATGCAAGAATGGTTTGGCGAGTTATCTGAAGAGGCTAAGCAAGCAATCTTGGCATCTCCTATGTTTAATGCTAATGCAACGCAGACATTTGGTTTTCCAAGCCAATATATAGATGATCAAGCTATTGAAGCTTTAAGGGAAAGCTTATTCCCATCAACGCAAGCTGGCATTGATTTCATCTTAAAAGAAGTGCAGAAACCAATTGAAAATACAGAATGGTTAAGCAAGTTGCTTCAGCCATTTATTCTGCCCACATTCAACGTAATTTTAGAAGATATTAGGCAGAATAGTTACAACAATAAGGTTGTAACGCCTCTTGCGCTTGCTTTATTTGCAAATGCTGCCGATATAGCTCCCGTGACTGAGGGTCATGATAGTATATCAAAAGCGCTGTATTCAGAATCAGCATTACTTTTGTCTGCGCAGGAAATTGCTAATGCTATTCATAGTAATCTATGGAATTTCAAAAGTTCCAAATTTATATATCCTAAAATAATAGATTTTGAGCCGTTATTAAAAGCTCGTTTCGCTGCAGTGCAAGATGAAGTCAAAACGTACGTAGTTGCAGACCAAGAAAACATTCGTAATTTTTTAAATGATTCTGGAGCTCAGTATATGCGAGCGTCAGTCAAAGCATTTTTGGAATATTTAATCGCTTAAAATTAAAAAGTAGAGGCGGCTCTTCGCCTCTACTTAATTGGTATTCGGGTTCGTAAGCTTTAATGCAGCCATTGCTTGCTCAAACGCTTGTGGTAGTGGGGCGTTAAGTGTGATTTTTTCTTTTTTTGCATACAAGGGAACCGTCATTTCAAAGCAGTGTAGACAAAGTGAATAACTCTTATCTTTTTTTCCATAAATTTGGTCCCCCACAATTGCATGGCCAATAGCTTGCAGATGAATTCTTAGTTGATGGGTGCGTCCGGTAATGGGGGTAAGTTTTACAAGAGTTGCAAGGTCTGACTGCTGCATTACTTCGTAACGAGTAAGTGCTGGCTGCCCTTTTTCATCAACTTTCCCCCACCAAGAACGTTTATCTCCAGATTTTTTAGCAATAGGCAGTTTAATTTCACCACTTTGCGTCTCAATAACTCCATGAATAACAGCAAGGTATGTTTTTCCAATCTTGCGCTCTTGAAAAAGCTCACTCAATCTTTTCAGGGCAACTTTGTTTCTGCCCAAAATTAGGCAACCTGTAGTATCTTTATCTAATCTGTGTGCTAACTCAGGCCTTTTCGGCAAGCCAAAGCGCAAATCATCCAAGTAATCTTCAAGGGTTGTCATTTTCTGCCCGGCGCCTTTATGTACAGGAAGTCCAGCGGGCTTATTAATTGCCAACATCAAGGCATCTTTATAAATTACCTCAAGGGCCATTAAGTTCTTTCCAGTGCACAAAAAAGTTACAATGAAGCCCAAAAAAAGAGATGTCAATTGCCAATTTATGGCTTGACACATAGTTATCCACAGATATTTTTCACGAATTATGAATACATACCAGAAGCAAAATTAAATAAAATTTTCTGATAATTTTCTTTAAAATTGGCAGAAAAGGGGGGAGTCGAGCGACCAGCCTGTTTTTTCAGCACAGGGAACAGACCCGAGCGCTGGCCTCAACAGAGTGTATTTATTCAAGATTTATCCAATGATTTATCCACAGAATGTGGGGATAAGTTATTATGGCGAATTAGTGAGCAAATTCAACGTGTCTGCGGCATTTGAGACTTTTTATTGCTTAAATTGAGTGAAAATTGGTTAATTTTTTGTTAACTTTTAACGTATGCCTGGCATGCAAGAAATGCATACAAAGATCATTTGTGTTTGCAAAAATAGTTTCTATCAGTTTTTTTGTTGATTAATTGACGTGCTGAAATAAAAAAAATTCGCACGGATAGTTAATTTTTTAACAGAGTATTAGAATAGCCCCAGCAAACCTCTTACGGAAAACCTTATGACCCCCATGCAGCAAGCTTTACATCAAGCCAAATGTGCCATATTTCATAATGAGGTTCCTGTTGGAGCTGTGCTCGTGCACAATGATAAAATTATTGCTAAGGCTCATAATCAGTGCATTAGTGACCAAAATCCGTTGCACCACGCAGAGCTTATTGTGATTTCCAAAGCATTTTACCTCTTACAAACCTTGTATTTAAATGACTGTACTCTTTATGTAACCCTTGAACCTTGCCCTATGTGCGCAGCAGCCATTGCCCAAGCTCGTGTTGGCAAACTTGTGTTTGGTGCTTACGATCCCAAATCAGGTGGTGTTGACCATGGCCCAAAAATTTTTGAGCACTCGCATCATAAGCCAGAGGTTATTGGTGGTATGCTAGAAAATGAATGCGCTGCGCTTATGACTGATTTTTTCAAAGATAAAAGATAAAATCTTAAAATAATATCCTTTTTTCTAGATCAACTACGTAGGTTCAGGATTGTGACGGTTTTCTGGGCTCTCCAGCGTCATTGTAAGCCCTGAAAGGGCGTGACAATCCAATTTTAATGTTATCTACTGGTTTAGCTATACTAAATTGAATTAGGCATTATATGAAGGGTTATATGAAATTTTATTGGAAAAAAGTAACTAAGTTTCTATTTTGGTCTTTATTTTTTGTGGATGCAGAAGTATCCAATTCTTTGGCAGCAGTTTCATTTGAAGATTTGCCAGTAGAAAAATCAGTAGTAACAAGTCCTTTGTGCCCAGAAGAAAGTAATCATTTGGCCCAACAGCGTATCAGGCCGCTTTTAGAAAAAGCAAACGGAGATCCTAAAAAAGTTTTTAATGATTTAGCGATTGATCTTGATATAGGTATTCTTCGTCTTAGTGAAGATTTTATAACTGTGTTGCAATTGCATGGAGAAAGTTTAGATCCAACAACTATCTTTTATAGATTGGGTGTGTTTTTACAAAAGGTTGAAAGAAAACCAGATTACCAACCGTTGATTGATCAAATGAAAGATTGGATAGCAAGTCATTATACACAAGAAATATTTAAACAAGCGAAAAGCACAATACATGGCATAGGCATAAGTCAAGCATATAGAGCGTTACAAGAGAAATGGCCAGAATTTTGTGGACCAGCGGAAATTACTCCTGAGCCACCCCAAGTTGCCATTTGGTCACCCCAAGCCCCTGTGATACCGCTTTCATACTCTTGGGGAGAATCGGCCCGGAAAAATGTTTTTGAAAAGCACAGCGTAAGCTCTTTTCAAGATCTTTTCGATAAGGCTTTCACATCGAATGATATTCAGGCTTTAGTGGAATTTTGCATGTACACTCACTTAAGTGACTGCTACTTTTTTAAAGATATAGAAGTGGGGGGAAAAATCTTGCGCGAATGCCAAAAGCAAGCGAAGGAAATTTTAAATGAAATTGCACCACCAAAGGTTAAAAGCTTGATTGCATCTCATTGTGATGCACAGAGTGATACAGGGCATTAGTTAAGGTAAAAAATTGCAAACAATTCGTTAGCACGTGCAAAATCATTTTTTTGCAATTCGTATCAGAACATACTATCTTATAATGTAATGGTTCAATTTATCCTAAATCAGTTGGAGAACTTAACGCATGTCATTTAGATTCCGGCGCCGTGGCGATGTGAGTGAACAATCACCTCAGCAAGAGCCTTTTTTTCAAAATGCGACTGGTCAACAACAGTCATTTGTTGATCCTGCTATGTACCCACAAATGGGCCAACATCAAGGATATGATCCAAATTTTAATGGTAATTACGGTCCGCAACCTTATTTTGGGCAGCCACAGCAGCTGCAACAACCTCAGCAAGGGCCACAAGTCCCAAGTGGGTATAAACCTTCACAGCCATTCTTTCACAATAACGAAGAAAATTTTTATACACAGCAGCAAATGCAGATGATGCAAGGCATGCAGCGTCACCCGCAGCAACCTTATGCAAATCAACAACAACCTCAGTCGTCCGGGCAAAATGCTTACATGTACCCAGTGCAAGCAAGTCAATTAGGTAATTTCCAAGCAGGAGGGTATCCTCCCCAAGGATTCCAGCCCCAACAACCAGGATATATGCCTGAAGATGTTCGTGCTCTTGGCTTTTGGAGAGAGTCTCAAGCAAATTCTGGGTTTGAAGAATTACAGAATGAACAAAGCGAAAGCTCACCAATTCGCCTTCTTGTAGCTGTTGCAGGTGTTGCTATAATTGCAGGCTTGTCTTGGTTTGCCTACAAATGGGCAAAGTCACCAACCTCTGATATACCGCCGCTTATTCACGCTGAAACAGGGCCTCACAAAGTCCACCCTGATCACCGAGGGGGCATTAATATCCCCTACCAAGATAAACTTATCTATGATCGCATCAGCGATGGCAGCACTGCCGAACCTGCTGAACGATTACTGCCTCCCCCTGAATTGCCAATGGCTAATCAACCACAGCAGGCACCTATTGACCAAAATCAGCAGATGGCTCAGCAACAAATGTATAATAATGCGCCTGGATACAATGCTCCGGCTAACATGCAAAATGCACAAGGGCAGCAACAACCAACGGTTGGGCAGCCTCAGTATCAGCAGCAAATGCCTGCGGCAGTCCCTGTGCCTGTTGTTGAAGCACCAGTAGCCGCTCAATCACAAGAAAGTGAACCTGAGTTTGTTGCCAAGCCTGCAAAAGGAAACTACTTTGTGCAAATGGTCACGGTAACTTCAGAAGCAGACGCTCTTTCCGAGTGGAAGCGCCGTCAGAAAAAATACAATCTAAAGGGTATGAAATCTCAGATCAAAGAGTTTGAAACCGATGACGGAAAAACTTTTTATCGCCTACTGTTGGGGCCTTTTACCGAAAAAGTCAAAGCAATGAAATTCGCTGTGAAAATGGACGGCTCAAAAGTCGTACAAATTACTGAGTAGCCATTTATGCGTTGTGCGTCTTATTGTGCTGGTTCAGCCTATGACATTGCTGGGATTTTTCAAACATTAAGATCCTCGGCAGTGGCAGCTCAGTCATACGATGAGGTTGCTCTTTTATCAATGGAACCAGGAAAAACTATGTGCGTTTTTGCCTACGGAGCTGTTGTCTTTTGGGGATATACTGTTAATAAAGAACGCGAAGCACTGCAACTTTTAATACCTTTTTTAAAATCTCCTTTGGAAAAAATTCAAGAAGATACCTTTATTTATGAATATGGCCCTGAAACAGTAATTGATGAAGAGGGTGATCGCATTATTTTGCAATCTGATGATCCGTTGTTGAAAATTTCACTCTCATACGGCTTGTCACAATCTGCCAAGCTTTCAGCTTTTGAGCATGATATTGATGATACGATTCAGCGCACACGTCATATGCCAGCAGAGCTCGCTGAAAAAGGCAAAATCAGCTTGTCTCGTAAAAAAATCTCGCAGCATATTGGAAAACTCTTCAGTCAAAAAAATTCCATCAACCTTGAATCTTTTGCTTTAGATACCCCAGAGTTCTTCTGGAAGCGTCCCCGCTATGAGCCTTTTTACCAGCTTTCTGTTGAATTTCTTGATATTCAAGTTCGCTTAAATATTCTCAACAGCAAGCTCAATGTGGTGCACGAACTGTATGAAATATTGAGCAATGAACTCAAACACGCTCACTCATCTTTCCTTGAATGGGTTATTATCATCCTCATCATGGTTGAGGTACTCATTTCCATTCTTAAGGATTTTCTAAGGTGGATTTAGTAAGTTTCAACAAATTAATTGTATATCAGATATTGCAAAGAAAGGAAAAAAGAAATGTTTGTAGATCTTTTTAAGGAATGTATGAAAAAATTTTTAATACTTGCAACAGTCTTAATTTTAAATCACTCTCTCTACTCTATGGATGCCCCTTTTGAAGAAGAACGGGAAAGCACACAAAAAGTAACACCTCAGCAGTTGCTAGATTATTTAGTAGCTGGTAGCATTTCACCAAAATATACATCTGAATATATAGAAGCTTTATCTAGCTTATCAGAAGAACAACAAGTAGATCTTAAAAATGTTCTGTCAGAGTTAAGTCCGGTAATGAATACTCGCTTAAACGGACTCCAGTATTTTGTACCATTTAGTGCTAAACTTAACCTTGTACGATATTTAGCAACCCTTGAACCGTCCCAATGGGCCAGTAGTATTAATGCTACCATTACAAAGTACGATTTTTCTGGCAGTCATGAGCATGAAATATACATTACTGAGACAGCGCCTGCTATAACCAGAAAATTAGTGTAAAAATTTATTTAGTGCAATATTTATCAACACTTGAATTGCCAGAATAGGCTAATAGAATCCATGCTACTTGCCTATTTTGTCGATGCTCTCTTTGGTGTTCTAGCAATTATTCTTATTCGCAATATTTTTGCCAAACAAAATTTTAAGCTTATTGCACCTTTTTGTATCAGTGCTTTTGCTGTAAGTGCGCTTTTATTTTTCTACCTTACCAGCGCCATCACCATTGCCAACGTTTGGTTAAATTCCCACCAAAGCACACCAATTTTTTATAAAATTTCAGGGGTTTGGGGAAATCATGAAGGTTCAATGCTTCTATTTTTTACCTTTCTTTCTGCATGGGCAACACGTCTAAGGCACACTGAATCTATTCGCTTGGCTTCATTCATATTACTTGTCCTTGGTAGTTATCTTTATTTTGCAGCTAATCCTTTCGCAGTACTCGCTATTAAAATGACAGCAGGACAAGATCTTAACCCAGCGCTGCAAAACCCCTATCTGGCGATTCATCCCCCCATCTTATACGCAGGGCAAACTTTATGTTTCTTGCTGTGGGCCAAGGCTTGTATTACTCCAGATGATCCTGAAATTCCTTTTTACACACGCGTGTGTTTTTGTCTTATCACACTGGGGCTAGCCTTGGGCGCACGTTGGGCATATACAGAACTAGGGTGGGGAGGGTTCTGGTTTTGGGACCCTGTCGAAACCGTATCCTTATTTCCGTGGCTTGCCATTGCCGCAGCGGTGCATGTTTATAAAAATAATAGCTATCTTCAAAGGCTTTGTCTGCTTATTGCCTTCCCCATGGTTATGCTTGGGTTAACGCTTGTGCGTTCTGGCGTGCTTGTTTCAGTTCACAGTTTTGGCTTTGATGCTTTCAACGGAATCTGGCTTGGGGTTAGCGCTCTTATAATTGGGGGCATTTCTGTAGCGTTCGTCATTGCGAGCCCATGTAATGGGCGTGGCAATTCAGTGAATAGCTTCCATGCTTTAATTTCGCTTGGCTTCTTATCCGCCCTTGCAATTCTTTGCGCGCTCATCCTCATTCCTGTTTTTTTCAAAATCTGCCTTGGCAAAAATATCAGCATCAACGAAGCATTCTTTCACCAATACATTAATCCGTCCTTGCTAGCAGGGCTAATTTTTGCAGGCTTTGCACCGTATATGAAAACACATTTTTGGAGCTTTGCTAACGCCAGCTTCTGCACTATTTTATGGTATTTTTTGGTGCAACCACACTTTCACCTTCTAGCCATTTGCGCTGCACTTGTTGGTTTTTGGCTGATTTTGAGCACGCTTAACCACAGTAAATACATTTTCACTAAAGGGTTCGTTGCTGCGCATTTAGGTGTAGGGCTTTGCATTTTAGGTGCTTCTCACGCAGAAATTTTTACTACTAAGCAAGAGATTAATATCAATGCTCTTCCCCTAACTTTTGCCGCTTATCCTGTTCGTTATGTATCGCATCACGTGGTTGAAAACCCCCAAGTGACCAAAGAAATTTTCACATTTTCAATTAACGCAAAATTGCTGCAACCAGAAATTCAACATTTTCACATCAGCCAAGTAACCAAGCACCAAACCGCAGTGAACCGAATCAACTTCGATGATTTTCACGCAACCGTTTTCGCCAATAATAATCAGTGGAAAATTGAACTTATGCACAAACCACTTATCAACGTATTTTGGTTAGGTATTATCGTGGTGCTACTAGGAATTTTGGTAAGTGTAAAATGTAGAATGCAAAGCCGTACTTCTTAGATTTCTGCGCAGCTATTGACAAAACCCTATACTTCAACGCATTGTTTCATCGTTGTAATGCAATCGAACTTAATAAAAAATCCGTGGGTGTTGCTATGAATCTGTACCAATTATCAAAAATGTTTATTTTAGGCTTAGGAATTTTTTCTACTTGCTTGTTTGCAAGCCATAAATATCCTGATGATACTGATCAATTAATGCAGCGCAAAAACCCATCTTGGCTAACAGAAACTATTGCTTCAATGTCAGCAAGGGATCAGCTAGAGGCTATAAATATCTTTAAAGCAGAAATTAATGCACACCGGCAACAAACGAATTACGTTCTTCCTTTAGGGCCGGAATCCAAGGAAAAACTAAAAAACATGTCCTCTTGGATGTATAGTAATTTAATAGCTGAATCTTTTAATCAAGAAGATTTGCCAGCTATTATTGAGTGCGCTATTTCTCTTTCAGAATGCTTTTTTTCTAATCACTATCTTTTAGATGCGCTTGAGTATCAATTGTGGACTTACAACCATGAGCCACCAGGTTTGGGTGATTTAGGCTACACAAGATTATTCTATGCAATGGCCCAGTCTCGGTATTTTCCAAAGCAACAAACGTTTGGGGCATCCTCATCTTCCCATCCAGGCTTTGATTTTCATAAGCATCTCAGTATGATCGTTGAAAAAAAAAGAACAGAGCTAAAAGAACCTTGGATTCATTTTGATGCAAAAAGAGATATAGCACAGACCCTGTCTAATATAATTATTGCTTACAACATGATGAGTGGTGAAGAATTTTCTGCTATTAGAGATGAATTTCATTCAAAAGCTCTAGCTTTTCCACTTGATGAAGCAATCGATGCATTGCTAATTTTGCGCAATAAACATTTCTCAATTACAGCAATTCCAAACAGTAAAAATTTGTATAAAAGTTTGTTACTCGATTTTATATGCAAAACAGAATCCGATTTTTCAGCGAGTGCCTGTTTTGATTCAGCTCAAGAAATGCCAGCAGAATTTTTAGGGCAGCGACAATTGATTTTAGATATGAGGCAGGCTTTTAATAATAATTCTTCTCAAAATAATGAAGTAATGTCTCAGTTTGAAAGGAAAGTGGGCGAGCAATTAGCAACATTAGGCGCTCCATATAATTTGGAAAATAATGTCTATGATCCTGATTTGTGTTGCGAAATTGATTTTGTGGTCACTAACAATGAAACAGGAACTGTTACCCGAATTGAAACTGATGGGTACTTTCATTTTAACCAAAATTTTCACGGAGTCGAGATAACCCAAGATTTAAATGGCATAACCCGCCTGCAAACAAACCTTTTAAGAAAATTTGGAAAAATTTTAAGAATTTCTGGCGCTTGTGATGGTGCTACGTATAAGAATCGTATTAAGGGCATATGCCAAAATTTCAAGAAATTCGAAGCAACTAATTTACGAACTTGGTTTTTACCGCCTTCGCATGAATATGCTTCTTGCATAAAGTAATTTCAGGTGTAAATCGGCAGTTGAATTGTCTTTATTGATCAAAGCCTGCAAGCTTTATTGTTGCAGCTATTTATATTGCGCAAACAATGGCGTTTCCTTGTTTAATCTGTTATAAACAAATAGTCAAAATAATAATAAAGGGCCCTAATGGAATCGTTTTTAGCCTTTGTGCATGAATGGGGATATGTTGCTGTTTTTTTAGGTGCCATTGTTGAAGGTGAAACAGTTATTCTCACCGCATCCGCTTTATCGGCCCTAGGGCATTTAAACTTACATAAAGTAATGGCTATTACTTTTTGCACAACGGTTGTTGTTGATCAAGGGCTCTTCTTAGTGGGCAGACGCTACGGCCCCGCTTTTTTTGAGCGTTTCCCAAAACTTCGTCATCGCGCTGAAAAAGCTTTTAGGCTTCTTCATCGTTTTGATAAGTGGTTTATTCTAGTTTTTCGCTTCATTTACGGTATCCGCGTTATCAGCCCTATTGTTATTGGTGCGGCAAATGTTGACCACAAGCGTTTTGCCCCTCTTAACGTGGCTTCAGCTTTTATTTGGACAGTAGTTAGCTGCTACAGCGGTTATGCCATGGGTGATATGCTTGAATCTCTACTAAAAAATATTGAAAGAGCTGAGTACTACTTCAAACTCACTTTTGGCATCATTGCTGTTTCAGCAGTTGTATACTGGTTATGGAAGCGTTACAAAAAGTGCTAGCTTTCTATCAGTTATGCCTTCTTGGTGTTTTAGTTTAAATAATTTTGTTAATGTAAAATTAACAGTCAATGCGATAACATATTATTATAAATTACAGCATAGAAAGTTTTATGAAAAACTCTTTCTGCTTAAAATTTTTAAGTTTATGTTTGCTATTTCAAAAAATATTGGGCGTCGAAGCTGACAATGATTTTATAATTATTTCTAGAGCCTCAACGGAAATCATACACCTAAATTTACCACTTATAATAAGTGACGCTGAACAAAGTGAACTCGAAAAATTAACACATGACCTCAAATATAATCGCCTAGATCAGCACCAAGTTGATCGAATATTTTCAAACCTTGCCAGCTCAAACAAACAATATGCTATGAATTTTTTACTAACCCCCCGTCAGGGACAACTGGCTCCCTCTCAATGCCGAATCAGCAAAATATTAAACGAAGCAGTAATTGCTAATAATCACCAGCTGATAAAATTTCTACTCAACAGAGCACCAGAAAAAATACAACCAGACCAGTGGGTCATAAACGAAGTCTTATGGAATGCTGTTATATATAACCGGGAAACTATAGTAAAATCATTGTTGAATTCTAGTGAAGGGCAGTTGCATGCAGATAAAAATGGTATTGGGCACGCGTATCAAAAAGCCTTAAAAATTGGCCATAGGCATATTATCAATTTGTTTGAACCAGATTGGTAGAAAAAAATACTAAAATTTGGCCATCATGAAAGCCCAGAATTATTTTCTAATTAGATTAAATAGCGCTGTCATTTAGCAATCTTAAAAATTCATCGATTTTATAAAATCGCTTAAAAAGTTTCTTTTATTCAAAGGAAACGAATTAAATGCACTGGTGATAACTATCCATGCATATTGTTGGGAAAGAATTGCTTCTAATTTAGGAACTTTTTGAGTCGCAGGATGTTGATGAAAATATTCTATTAAACTATTGGAAAAATTTTTTTTAATAGAATGTTTATCTGCAAAAATAGGGAAAAATTCACTTGTTTCCGTTGGCTGATCAAGAATAATTTTCATGCAATAATTAAGTAAAGCGTAGCGCTTTTGAAGGAAAAACTGCAAAGCATATACCAGATCTTTCTTTGATTTTTTTGAATAATTTTTTGGAAAAAAATTTTCCCTCTCATCTAGATATTTTAAAACGTGTTCGCGCATATGCTCTGTTTTTTCTAATGGTTCTTCGTAACTAAAATTATTCATCAGGCTACTTTTTAGCCACATGAAAAGCTCAGCCGATGTCCTATTGAATTGGTACTGTGTGCGCAAAATTTCTTCAGTTGCACGAATCACATCTTGTGAAAAATTTCCTTCATAAATAGTGAAAACAGAAAATGAAACACTACGTTTTTGAGGTTCAGAAAACTCAGAAATTCTTGAGAAACTTCCTTCTGAATTATCAGAGCATGTGGAATCAGAATGCTTACGTAATGCTAATCTGCTGCTTTTGCGCACATTATCTGCATCATCTAATTTTGACCAGCAGCAACAGGCATGACTATCTTTCATTCCAGCTAATAACAGCAAAATCTGCATTAAACTGAAATAATATTTCATATTCCTCTATCTCAGATGCGCGTTAATTTCAAAATTAAGCTTAGCTGATATTTCCTTAATAACAAATGAACAATCCAAAGCATTACCTCACAGTTAATTACTTTTTCCAAAGTGCTTCCTTGGCAGAGGTCCCTATGCACCTTTTACCTCATTTTCTAGCTCTACGCCTTCAATCAGGTCTCCGCGAATAAACGCACTCAAAAGAGCTGAAGCTCTCTCAGCAGAAAATACTTCTTGCAAAACTTTTAAGTAGCCTTGTTCACCTTTTTCTTTTGATTTTTAGATCATCAAGCATACACTGATAAAGAGACAGCACCAGCGCCCGATCTCTAGAGAAACTCGCTCCTAGCGCATATAAATAGCCATGTTGAGTTTTAATCTCAGCGGCAGAGATAATTCTCAGAGCTTTGTCGAGTTCTGCGTCAGTAAAGTCAGTCCCAGGCCGGTACGGCGAATTTTGATAAATAGCTAGTGCTCGCTTAAAAGAAAAATATTTTTGCAGTTCTGCTAAATAGCCATCTTCTGTTCTGTTTGGTGTGTTTTTGAGAAGTTTTATAGCTTTGTCGAGTTCTGCGTCAGTAAAGTCAGTCCCAGGCCGGTACGGCGAATTTTGATAAATAGCTAGTGCTCGCTTAAAAGAAAAATATTTTTGCATTTCTGCTAAACAGGCGGCTTCTGTTTCGTCTGGTAGATTTCTGAGAAGTTTTATAGCTCTGTCGAATTCTGCTTCTGTGAAATCAGTCCCAGGCCGGTACGGCGATTTTTGATAAATAGCCAGCGCCCGCTCTCTAGAGAAACTCCTTCGTAGCGCATATAAATAGCTATATTGAGTTTTAATCTCAGCGGCAGACATAATTCTCAGAGCTTTTTCGAATTCTGCTTGTGTGAAATCAGCACCAGGCCGGTGCGGCCAATTTTGATAAAGAGCCAGCGCTCGCGGTTCAGGGAAGTTCTTTTGTAGTTCTGCTAAATAGCCATCTTGAGTTTTATTCTCAGCAGCTGATATCACTGCCATAGCTTTTTCGAATTCTGCTTGTGTGAAATCAACCCCAGGTCGATATGACCAGCTTTGATGAAGAGCTTGGGCGCGTTCAAAAGAAAAATATTTTTGCAGTTCTGTTAAACAAGCGGCTTCTATTTTGTTTGGTGCATTTTTGAGAAGTTTTATAGCTTTATCAAAGTCTGTCTTTGTGCAATCAGTACCAGGCCGGTGCGGCCAATTTTGATAAAGGGCTAGCGCTCTTGCTTCAGAGAAGTTCTTTTGTAGTTCTGCTAAATAGCCATCTTGAGTTTTATTCTCAGCAGCTGATATCACTGCCATAGCTTTGTCGAATTCTGCTTTTGTGAAATCAGCACCAGGTCGATGTAACCAGATTTGATAAAGAGCTTGAGCTTGTTCAGCAGAAAAATGTTCTGCAATTATTTCTGTGGATACGTTTGGATTTGATTTAAAAATCAAGTTGCATAGGTCGTATTCTTCTTCATGCCTAAAATATTTTCCATTTCTAAATATTCTTGCTAGCTTATCAGATTGGGATTTAATAAAAGTACTTAGATTGTTTGAATCAACATAAATCGCGTTAAAAATAGCTGGTGCGGTTTTTACAGTGTTGCCTACCTTCGCCATGCCTCGTGTTAATTCTATGTGTGAGATGCCATCTAAAGGGTGTTTTAGATCTTCTATGTCAATAATAAAATAGTTTATTAAAGTTATCACAGAGTTATAGCTCTCCCCGCAGAGCGTGAAATTACCAACAAAGCATCCTTCGAATTCCAACTCTTCGAGAAATTGTACTTCTAGGCAGCATTCCAGTGGTTTTATTATGATCAGAATAGAAAAAAGAAAAGCGATAATATAGTGCATACAATCTCCTTATTATGATACTTTAGCTGATATTTGCTTAATAACAAATGAACAACAGCTACACCCAAACTTTATAGCTATAAGTTCCTTGATTTAATAAAAATAAATCCGTTAACCCCCAAACCAGAGCATCTAAACGGTCAGGAGATTTAGCCGAAATCCCAGGTACCCACGAACATAATTGTGTCTCTAACTGGGGCAGGGGGCTGATATGCTTAACCTTGCCTTGTTCATACAAACTTGCAATAGGTTCTGCGCGAATCGCTTTGCCGCGGGTGGCACGCACTCCTTTGTAGCTAATGTTTGGGTTGCAGGCCAACAGTAAATCTTTGACCATATCTCCTCCCTTATTCACTTCAGCCACGACCCGGTCAGCCTGATATTTCTCATACAATTCTACGACTTTTCGTATCCAGTGTGCTGGCGCAGCTTTGTGTGTTGCATCCTCAAGTACATAAGCATTTTGATTGGTGTGATGGCCAATCACAATAATACCGGTTTCATCACTTGTCTCGTTGTTAGTTTCAGAGGGGTCTACAGCTATCACCACACGTTTCCAGTCTTCACTGGGTGGTTTTTCATAAAGAATTTTATCAGGTGCCCACAGCGCTCCTTCTGTTTCATCTTGCATCTGTGCATAAATTTCTTGTGCCTCAAGGCGCGTGCCTGCAAATTGCTTATTCAAATTTTTTAAAAATCCTGGTGCTAAATTAGCGGCATTGTCAAAAGTTGAACCTCTGGTTACCACGCAATCTTCATCATTCATTAGTTGGGTGATCACTGAATTTCTACGTGGTGTTGTTGTTACAATGCATTTAGGATCAGTGCCCAAACGCAAGCAAAGGTTTAGTTGTTCCCAAAATAGTTCGCTCTTTTTGAATTTTGCCAATTCATCTACCCATGCCGCATCAAATTGAGGGCCGCGCAATCGCTCAGGACGGTCGCCTCCATACAAACGAACTTGCGCGCCGTTTTTAAATTCAATTAACCCATCACCTTTGTGGTATTTTAGAATTTCTTCCTTGGGTACCACGCTCAGCAAGCCACTTTCTCCTTCCACCATAACCTGACGCGCCTCAATCACTGTTTGCCCTACTAGCGCGATGTGTTTATAACGATTGTTCTTAATCCAGTCCCACACAGTTTCTGCGCCGGTACGTGTTTTTCCAAATCCGCGTCCTGCTAAAATTAGCCAAGTGTTCCACGATTGATGTGTCGGTTCAAGCTGTTCTGGCCGCGCTCGGTCAGACCAATTTTTGCTATTTTTTGCATATGAATATGTCTCATTTTTTCTTATCAGGGCAGATATTAATTTTTGAAAAATATCTTTTCTTTTCTTAGGCCATTTTCGTGAATTCAGTTCAGCTTGCATCTGTATTTAAAAAACGTCTTGATCTTTATGGATTCAGTATCAAGCCAAACTGAAAAAAGCCCCTAAAGATTTTTCTATTTTTTTTTTAGGGGAATTTTATTCATCTTCGTATTATCCCTAAAAAATAAGAACATTGATTAAACCTCTCTCCCAAATTGCCCCATTCTCTAGCATATGCTACACTCAACAAATGAGTAGATCGTCTAAATCATCACTGCGCTCGCTATTGCGCTCAACCCCATTCCAGCTCTTGCTGTGCATACTTTTTGCTAGCTTATTTGGAAAAATGCTACCTCATGCATTGGTGCGAGGCGCTTATACATTAAGTCTATTTTTTATTGATTGCGTGTTATTTCTTTTACCAATCATGATTTTCGCCTACATGTTTAATGCGCTGATTGTCGCTGAAGAAAAGGGTCCAGTGCTGGTTTTTTCACTGCTTGGGTTGATCTGTATTTCAAATGCTGTGGCACTGTGCTTTGCCTATTCAGTGGGCAGTGTTATAATTCCACACCTGTCTATGCACGTAGGTATTACCGAAGTTGCATCTTCAGTGCACCCTTATTTTTACATGCCGTTCAAACATGGAATTCGTTCTGATTATGTTGCATTAAGTGCCTTTGTGATTGCATTTTTTTGTGTCAAAGCCAAGGGAAAAATTCATGCCACAGGCGCCATTATTGCATTCATTCATAAACTTCAATCAGCAATTGCTACTTTTTTAAAAAAAGCATTTTTACCTATCCTGCCTCTTTATGTATTGGGATTCATGCTGAAAATGAGTAGTGAGGACAAGCTAACGTTCCTCTACACAGAATATTTGCATATTTTTGGTCTGAATCTTGTTGTTAGCTTCTGCTATATCCTAGCTTTATATAAAATTGCCAGCATTGGCTATAAACCCATGCGAAAAATTATTTTCGATATGTTGCCTGCAGGAATTACAGGATTTTCTACAATGTCTAGCGCGATTACAATGCCAGTTACTCTAGAGTGTGCTGAAAAAAATGTGCAGCATCCAGCATTGGCGCGCATGGTTGTTCCTACTGCATCAAATATGCACATGCTAGGAGATGATGTAACCATTACTTTAACAGCTCTCACTTTAATTATGGTTAGTGGCGCACCTCTTCCAAGTTTTATCGATTTCTTGCCGTATGTAGCCGCATTTTGTGTGGCAAAACTTGCATGTGTGGGTATTGCAGGCGCAAGTCTTCTTGTGGTTTTGCCTGTGCTACAAGAGCATTTAGGGTTTTCATCCGAAATGGTCAGCCTTATGACCACTTTATATGCTCTTCACGACCCATTTGGTACATTCCACAACGTTATGGGCAACGGCGCATTTTCTCTTTTGGTTGAAAAAATTTTTAAAAAACTTCGTTTAGTTGGTGTAAGGGCGACCAAGCAAAAACTCAAATAGCTTCACTTCATTTGTAATTAACACGGGCGTACTGATTTAATTGGTAATGGAGCTGGTTTTTTCGTGATTTCTGTAGAAGCACCGCCAGGCCCCCACGCTGAGTCAATAGCAGGTAGCGTTCTGTTATCACGACTATATATAGAGAGTTTTTTCCCCGATGCGATCAAGAGTCCGGCTTCTGCAGTATCTGCCTGTGGATCAGCAATTTGAGAATTTTCCCTAAATGAAGATTGATAAGCACCTTTTAAGCTAATGCCCCAAACACCCCATGCAAAGTGAATATTTTCCCATAAGGTAACCAATGCTTTTTGATAAGCTAAATTAGGCTCAATGCCTGGATGGCTTTGAATAATTACAGGTTTAGCTGCACTATTTAATAAACCTGAGAATCCAGGTAAAAAGTCTGTAGGAGCCCCAATAACAATCGCCCCTCCACCAAGTGGTAACATGGTGTTAATGTAGGGGTCTTGTGAGCCCAACTCAATAACAAGTTTGCAATCAGCTGGAAGAGGACCCTGAAACCAATTTCGTGGGTTGCTAGCAGGTCTTTTACTCAATGAAAAGTGCACAGTTGTGCCTTCAGCTGGTGTTGGCAAGGCATAGGCTGCTGAAGGGTAAGTTGGCGCACACGGACCCGTGAATTCATTTCCTAAAACCATGGTGTCAAAGAAAGAAGCATCTCCATAGATATATAAATGTTTAAGAGTCGCCGGCAAAGAAGGGGGGGTCCCAATACCCGTATAGCTATTTGTTTGAATTACATTGGGGCCAGGTTCTGAAGCAGATACTGCCAAATTGATGTAGAGCTCCTTACAAGTTGGAGATGGATTAATGAAATTGTTAAAGCCTCCTGAGCTTCCCATTAATATGCTATCCGTTCTTTCTCCAGCAATTTCTAGTCCCACAGTGTAATGAGTAACAGCATCAAGGTGTATATTAATGATTGTAAGAAAAGCTAGTATATATCTTAGTTGTTTCATCATTATTGAATCTCCCTGGCTTCATAGAACACTACCGTTAGAAGTTGGTAATTTTTATGAGCATTTGCGTGTTGCAAGCGCTTAATAATATTTATAATTAAAAACATTTAATAAATAATTAAATGAAATAATTAATATAAATTTTATATTTTAAAATGTCAGAAATTAAAAAAATACCCTTTCGTTTCTAAAAAACGAAAGGGCAAACTTTGACTTAATAGTTAAGAGCAGGAGTAATATTAATTGCTTGGTTTTTCAAAGTTTTAGTAAAGTTACTACCGTTACCGCCTTCAATGTGCACATTAAATTCTGGGAATGGTTTTGTAGAAGGAGTAGCAGCATAAGCAGAAACTGAAGCATCTATTCCAACATTTATTCCAGCTGCTGCTGTATCTGCAGCCACATCCACAAGGAAAACGCTTGGGGCAGAGCCAGCTGCTGTAAATGTAATTTCATAGGCACCAGCAAAGCTAATTCCCTCTACTTTGCTTGGGAATATTGTCTCTTCACCCAAATTGATTACCGCTTTTGTAGATGCGTCCTTAGGTTGTATAGCAGGATGTCTAGTAAATGTAGTAGGTTGAGATATTGCATTTAGCGCTGCAGAGAATCCAGGTTGTGTTTCTATAGGGGACCCAATGAATACTTGACCACCATTTACAGGTAGTACAGTTCCAAGATATGGATCTTGTGAGTTAGGTTCAATAGATACCCTGCATCCTGAAGGCAATTCACCTTGGAACCAAAGATTTGGCTCAACTGAAGGGCGATTCGTTAACTGAAAGTGGACAGTTGTGCCTGCGGAAGGTGTTGGTAAGCCATAAGCAGCAGCAGGAAGCGCAGGGCTATAAGGGTATCCGCCGAATCCAGAGTTTCCTAGAACAAGTGTTGCCCAATCAGTGGCGTCACCAATAATATACACGTCCTTAACAGTTGACGGTAGGTAAGTTAGTGCACCAGTAGTTCCATTGTAACTTGAAAAAGTCGGAACATTGTTAGCTTCAACAGCACCGCCTGATGGTACTAGAGTTATATAAAGTTTTGTAACAGAAGTAGGAGGAGCGGTATAACCATTAAATCCTCCGGCAGTGCCAACACGAATAGTGTCTAATCTTGCTGTGCTACCATCTATTAGTGCTTCAGGCGAGTAGGCAGTTGCTCCCGCTGTTATTTTTTGGTGCGATGTAAACAAGGCCAATATGGCCAATAAGAGTAGTTTTTTATTCATAATCAGAGTCTCCCAAATATTTTTAAGTTGTTACTAAGCTCAACAAGCCTTACTTGGCAAAATTACTTAACGCATCGTTGCCAAGAAGCACGCGATGAAGTATTAATCTAATTTCGAGTGCCACTGTATTTAATTAATAAGGTTTATTAGTTAATAAGTATTTAATAAAAAAATAATATTATTATTTTTATTTTTTCTATAATTAATTCATAATTTTTAACTAAAAAGTTACAACTTGTGCAATTGGAAGTTCTTGATCAAAGTTAAAAAAGGGGGCGCTCGCTTGTTTTTTTTGAACAACACGTAAGCGAAGGCCCTAGGGGTTTGATTATTCTCTGATATTTAAAGGCTAAATTCTTACAACTGGTAGAGAAAGAGGCGTAGAAACAGTCTCTATAGACGCTGTGCCTCCTTCAGAGAGTTTGAATTTAATTGCAGGTAATGGCTTTCTGAAAGAATCTGGGGTATATAACTGAAGATTTTTACTCGCTGCAATAGTATATCCCCCAATGCCAGATGCAGCTGTAGGACTAATAATATTTGAACTTTTAGTGAATGTAGAGCGGTAATTTCCGTCCATGCTTATTCCACATACAGAACCAGAGAAGGTTGTATCTTCAGAAATTACTAAAGGAGCAGTGTCTGCCAAAGCTACAGACAAATTGGGGTGTCTTTGAATTACTACTTTAGATCCTGCAAGTAATGCAGAAAAACCAGGCGCCGGAGATATTCTGGATCCTACAAAAATACTTCCGCCATTCGCAGGAAATGTTGCATTAATAAACGGATCAGCAGAATTCGGTTCAATCGATACTATACAACCAACAGGAAGGGGGCCTTGGAACCAACCAAGTGGAGCAGACCTCGGTGCGTTTGTTAGCGCAAAGCGAATAAGCGTATTAGCAGCAGGAGTCGGCAGTGCATATTGAAGTCCACCTGAAACAAGCGCATCAAAACCAGTCGCATCACCTTTTATCCAAATAGTTTTTAGCGTTTGGGGAAAAGATGCTATTCCCGTTGCCATATTGTTTGCTTCTGGCGTGCTTCCTGATTGTTCAAATGTTATTTGAAGTGTCTCGCAATTTGATTTTGGCGCCGTGCATTCGTTAAATCCTCCGGTAGCGCCAACTAGAATACTATCGTTTCTAAAATATTTAACAGTCTTGCCCCCAGGAACTCTTTGTTCTTCGCCTACAGTATAAATGGTCGTGCTTGCAGCGTTTGCACAAGCGTAAAAAACAGAAATAGATAAAAAAAAGTATTTCAAGCGTTTGACCATGGTATGATCTCTTTGATATTTAGTTCATTTAATATGATTAGAGTAAAAAAAAGTTAATATATGTTTAAACAAACAGGCTAAAGAATTTTTCACTTCAAAAGACTTAATTAATTTTTCGTTGGCCCGAAAATTGCATTACTATTGTACAGATAGAAAAAAAAGAGGCATTTATGCGCAGCATTAGTATCAATAGCTTTCAAGGTGTTGTGAATAGCCGAGAGCGCACTGAAAAAGCACTGGGCAATGTTCAAGCACAAATAACAACAGGCCTGAAAAATCCCAACCCAGCAACTGATCCTCTTGCCTCAACTCTTTCAAAAAATATTGAAGGGAATATCTCAATCACAAAACACGCTCAAAGTGTTGTGCAGCAGGCAAAAAGTACAATTGAAATAGCGCATGGCATACTAAGGGCCAATACAGAAATTCTCAGTCAAATGCGAATTCAAGCTATTGAGGCTAGCAATGGTACCCATAATGGTAGTGATTTATTGAATTCTCTTAATCCTGCATTTGAGCAAAATATAAATCTAATCACCGAAAATGCTCAGGCTACATGGGGTTCCAGAACATTGTTTGATGGAACTTTTTCCATGAACTGCCAAACTAGCAGTACTATTACCCAGGCAAATATTTCGGGCAGCGTTATCACAACAACTCTTGATGATGGTGATTTAACAGTTAATGGAGTTGATATTGGTGCTGTTACGTCTGGGGTTGCAAAAGATATTGCAACAGCAATTAATGCTCAAACAGCCACCACTCAAGTGATTGCATCTGCCCTCACAACTGCTACTGGAACAGGCCCGTTTAGTAATGTTGATATTGCTGACCCAGAAATCGTTATTAATGGTGTGAATGTGCCAGTGGGTTCTTTCGCAGGCACTGAATCTGCAGGGCAAATTGTTGATCAAGTTGTTGCTGCTATCAATGCAGACACAATTTTGGCTGGCCAGTTTATCGTTGCTTCAAATGTGAATGGTTATTTGCAAATCAATGCAACAGATGGCAGCAATTTCACACTTAATTATGCTGGAATATCTGCGCAAAATGTTGCTGGTCCAAATGCTGGTACATACACAGGCGCTGTAACCTTATCATCAGTGAATCCCATAACGATTGCTGGAAATGATCCCGCTAATGCAGGGTTTGTAAGCGAAGTAGCCGTTGCGTCTGGTGTTACCACCCTTACTTTTTCTGATATGACAGCTTCAGCCATTTTTGGATCGACCCTACCAAATCTTTCTACTCAATCTAATGCACAAGCAGCTATCGCTGCTATTGATGCAGCTCTTGCAAATGTTTTAAATGAAATGAGAAGCCTTTCGTCCTATAGCAAACAGTTCGAAAATATTGATGAGAACATGGCAGAAGCAGTGCTTGGTTTACAAGATGGCTTATCAAAAGTGCAAGATACTGATTTTGCCGTAGCTATTGCTGACTTAGAGCGCCTGAAAGTTTTAAGCGAAGTTGCCAACACTATGCTGCGGGAAGACCTTAATTCATTAGAAAAGCTTGGTGATTTAGTTAAAGACAGTCTGCGGTAATTATTAGCTGCCAAATTTTATAATCTATACCTTTGTGCCCCCTCGTCACAATCCTCACGCCTCGCAGGCTCAGGGTGAGGGTGAGGGTTTTTTTGCTCTCTCCAGCATCATTGTAAGCCCTGAAAGGGCGTGACAATCCAGTTTTAATGTTATCAAATTATACTAGTTTAGCTATAGCATCAATTTTATAGCAATTAAAATCTTTTGATTTATCAAAACACAATCAAAATAAATTACTTTTTATTAATTAATGCTTATTTAATTTTTATTTGAAATAATTATATTATTAATAAATATAGTTATGATTCATGGTTTCATATCAAAAATTTATTTCAAGCAGGTATAAAGTAATTGTTGTTGCACTGGCAGTATGTGCTGGTCTTGAAGCAAGTTGGACAAATCAAATTATTGCTGGTTCACTGGGGCAAGCCGGGTATTCAGGTGATGGCGGTATAATGGTCCCAGGAAACTGGACAGCAAAACAGGTATAAATGAGATATAATTTC
>VFQS010001383.1_pt1 | contig 22484 bp, 19 predicted proteins | sample 3512361 | NCBI WGS metagenome assembly VFQS01 (sample SAMN10412375, study PRJNA504923) | tailings metagenome | isolation source: Relicate 1 Philex TSF3 active mining | place: Philippines
AAGCAATTGGAATAGAGGCTGCAGTGGTATTTCCGTATTTTTGAATATTGTTGAATACTTGATCATCTGCTAAACGGAATTTTTGTTGAATGAATTGCGAAATTCTCAAATTCGCTTGATGTGGTACCAACATATTAATATCCGAAACTTGTAAATTATTCGCTTGTAAACCTTCGTTGATTACTTCACTAAAACGAACTACTGCATTTTTAAATACAAATTGTCCGTTCATATAAGGATAATAACTTTCGTCGTTTGGATCGTTATCAGCAATAATGTCGGTTACCCAACGTTTGCCCATTCCTGGAGCAACTAACGACAATTCTTCAGCATGTTGCCCTTCTGAATGCAAATGAGTAGAAAGAATTCCTTTGGTCAAATCTTCTTCTCTCGAAAGTACTGCTGCTCCTGCTCCATCACCAAAAATTACAGAAACCCCTCTTCCACGAGTCGTCATGTCTAAACCAGTTGAATGGAGTTCAGAACCAATCACTAAAACGTTTTTATACATTCCGGTTTTGATGTATTGATCTGCAATCGAAATCGCATACACAAATCCTGAACATTGATTACGAACATCTAAAGCACCAACTGTTCTTAAACCTAAATCGCGTTGTACTAAAACTCCTGGTCCTGGAAAATAATAATCGGGACTCAAAGTAGCGAAAATTACAAAATCGATATCTTCTTTTGCAACACCTGAACGCTCAATAGCAATCTTTGCTGCTTTTACACCCATTGAAGTGGTGGTATCTTCTCCTCTTATAATATGACGACGCTCTTGAATTCCGGTTCTTTCTTGAATCCATTCGTCGTTAGTATCCATTATTTTTGATAAATCATCATTTGTTACTACATTATCTGGAACGTAATAACCTAAGCCCGTAATTTTTGAATGATACATATTTTTCGTTCTAAATTAAGCTACAAAAATACGAAATTAATGATTTGCAATTCCCTTTTTAGAATATATAAAAAATTAAAAGGTTTTCAGTTTTTCGCATCAGAAAAAAATTAACATATAATTTAAAAATTATAACCTCTAAAAAATTAATTTTAGACCATAATATTCAAACTAACAAACATGAAATTAAGACTGCTTTCGGCTGTATTGCTTTTAGGTACTTTTATGAGCACATCAGCACAAGAAAATGTAACCTATCAAAAACCATCGCCTGAAATCTTAGCACTAGCAGATTATGAAAGAGCGCCATCGGTGAGTATGGATACTCAAAAAGAATACATGCTTTTAAGTTATCGAAATACCTACAAAACATTAGATGATTTAAATCAGGCAGAAATGAAATTAGGTGGATTACGTATTAATCCTGTTACCAACATTTCAAGTACCGTTACTTATATCAATAATCTAAAGATTAGAAAAATCAAGGATAAAAACGAAATTCAAATTAGCGGATTACCTGCAAATGCTCGAATTACAAATATTTCATGGTCGCCAAACGAAAAGAAAATTGCGTTTACTAATACCACGAATCAAGGTGTGGAACTTTGGGTAATTGATGTAGCAACGGCAACTGCTAAAAAATTAACTTCGGATAATTTGAATGCAAATCTTGGAAGTCCGTTTAACTGGATGAAAGATAACGAAACGTTATTGGTTAAAGTATTACCAAAAAATCGTCCTGCTTTCATAGATAACAATAAAGATTTACCAAAAGGTCCAACGGTTTCAACAAGTGATGGTTCAAAATCACAAAACAGAACCTATCAAGATTTATTAAAAAATAAAACCGATGAAGCTAATTTTGATGCATTAGCAATTTCAGAATTATATAAAGTTAGTCTTTCTGGAAATGCAACTTTATTCAAAGGAGCTGATATTTATGCAGGAGAAAGTTTTTCTCCAGATGGTAACTATTTAATGTTAACTACCATTCAAAAACCATATTCGTATATTGTCCCAATGAGTCGTTTTCCTCAAAAAACTACGGTTTACGATGCTAATGGAAAAGAAGTTAAAGTGGTAAATGAAGTTCCTTTAACGGAAATCATGCCAAAAGGTTTTTCATCGGTACGAAAAGGAAAAAGAAGTATGGGATGGAGAGCTGACAAAGCAGCAACTTTATACTTTGTGGAAGCTTTAGACGGTGGAGACCAAGCAGTAAAAGTTGATTTCAGAGATGAAGTATTCTTATGGGAAGCGCCATTTACATCAAATCCTACAAGCTTAATCAAAACCCAACAACGTTATGCAGGCATCATGTGGGCAAACAACAATATTGCGATTGTAGCTGATTCTTGGTATGATACCAGAAATACAAAAGCATATTTATTCAATCCATCCAATTTAGCTATTGCTCCAAAAATTATTGAAGATAGAAATTCACAAGATATCTATTCAGACCCAGGAAATTTCGAAATGAAAAAGAACGAATTTGGAAGATACGTTATAGCTATTGAAAATAACAAAGGTTATTTAATTGGTGAAGGACACACAAAAGAAGGACAATTTCCTTTTATTGACGAGTATGATTTCAATACGTTAAAAAAAACGAGATTGTACACATCGAACATGAAAGACAAAAAAGAAGACTTAATGTCGATTGAAGATTTCAAAAAAGGAGAAGTGTTAGTAATGATTCAATCGAAAAATGAATATCCAAATTACTACTTTAGAAACATCAAATCAAAAAACAAATTAACACCAATTACCGCTTTCAAAAACCCATTCGAAAGTATTAAAAACGTTTATAAAGAAGTCATTAAATACAAGAGAAAAGATGGTGTTGAACTTTCTGGAACTTTGTATTTGCCAGCAGGTTATGATAAAACGAAAAAAGAGAAATTACCTTTGTTAATTTGGGCATATCCAGCAGAATACAAAGACAAAAATTCAGCTGGACAAAGCGACAAAAACCCTAACGAATTTACGTTCCCTAACTATGGTTCGTTTGTATATTGGGTAACCAAAGGTTATGCGGTTTTAGATGATGCGGCTTTCCCAATTATTGGAGAAGGAACTACAGAACCTAACGATACGTTTATTCCACAATTAGTTGCAAACGCAGAAGCTGCTATTGATGCCGTGGATAAATTAGGCTACATCAATCGCAAAAAAGTGGCTATTGGAGGTCACTCTTATGGTGCTTTCATGACGGCTAACTTATTAACGCATTCTAATTTATTTGCTTGCGGAATTGCAAGAAGTGGTGCTTATAACAGAACCTTAACTCCTTTTGGATTCCAAAGCGAGCAACGTAATTACTGGGATGTTCCAGAAGTATACAATACTATGTCTCCATTCATGAATGCAGAGAAAATGAAAACTCCGTTATTATTAGTTCATGGTGAAGCCGATAACAATCCTGGAACTTTTACCTTACAATCGGAGCGTTATTTTCAAGCTTTAAAAGGATTAGGTGGTCCAGCAAGATTAGTAATTTTACCTAAAGAAAGTCACGGTTATGTTGCCAAAGAAAACATCTTACATTTGTTATGGGAACAAGATCAATTCTTAGAAAAGTATTTAAAGAATTAGAAAAATAGAATAAAGAATATAGACCTTTGAATTGAGAGATTTGAAGGTCTATTTTTTTTACATCCCCCTAGCCCCCTTCAAAGGGGGAACTTTTTCTACGAATCACTATTCAGTTCTTTAATTTTCGCAGATAATTCGTTTAAGACATGATGACTATATTGGAGTACTTCATCATTTGAAAACCTTAAAAAAACAACACCTTGTTGTTCTAATTCTCCTTGTCGTTTTGCGTCCTCCAAAAAAGCATTATCATGAATAGTTCCATCTAATTCAATTGCCAAACCAATTTCATGACAATAAAAATCCACAATATAATTTAGCATTGGAACTTGTCTATGAAATTCTACACCTAAAGATTTACCCTTTACAATTTTCCAAAATACAATTTCTGCTGGTGTGCTATTTTTCCTTAATTCTCTAGCCAACTCTTTTAATTTCGGATTGTATGGTATAATTTTATTTCTCTTAATTTCTTTCATATCTTATTTGCAATTCCCCCTTTGAAAGGGGGTTAGGGGGATGTTACACTTTTTCAAACAAACCACTTCCCCATTCTCCAAAATTGCATCATTTTCAAAAAACAAAATTCGATTACCATATTTCGCTTCTATCAAATAATGACTCCCTCTAAAATAAGACTTCAAAACCTCAACTTCAAAATCAGAATTTGGAACAACTTTTAATTGATGTGGATATACAAATTTTAATTCTCCATTAATTTCAATTTCATTTACATCTCCAAATAATGAAGCTACATATTTGTCTATTGGATTATTGTAAATAAATTTTGGAATACCACTTTCAATGATTTTTCCTTCTTTAATAATAGCTACCTCATCAGCAAAAGATAGAACATCAGTACTATCGTGAGTAGCTACTATACAAGTAATCCCTTTTCCTTTTAAATAGCCGAACAAATTTCTTCTCAAACTATTCTTTCTAAAATTATCAATATGACTAAAAGGTTCATCCAACAATAAAACTTCTGGTTCAAGAGCCAAAACTCGAGCTAAAGCTACGCGTTGCATTTGACCACCACTTAAAAATTTAGCTTTTACATGAGCAAATTCGGTCATTTCTACGATTTCTAGCAATTCTGAAATTCTAGCTTTTTTCTCTTCTGGATAGAAATTTGAAAGATATTTACCTACATTTTCTGCTACTGTAATATAGGGCATCAAATCGAAATCTTGTGCCAAATATTTCATGAAAGGCATTCCCGGAATCAAATGATATTTCGGACCTAATACCTCTATATCATTCCAAAAAATCTGACCTTCATCTAAGTCATACAAACCGTAAATCAATTTCAATAAGGTACTTTTTCCACAACCACTTTCTCCAATTAAAGCCAAATTTTTTCCTTTAGACAAGTCTAGCGAAATGGAATGCAATGTAGGAATTTCGTTATATGAAAAACTAATATTTTGTACCGATAGCATGAATCTAATTTTTTACAAAGATAAGATTAAAATTTATGTCAATTTGTCATCATTTCAACTTTGGTATTTCTTTTGAAATAAAGAAAACATCAAATTGTTTAACTTAAAATTTTAAATATGGCATCAGGAAAAATTAATGTTTCAGTTGAAAACATCTTTCCCTTAATTAAAAAGTTTTTGTACAGTGACCACGAAATTTTCCTTCGTGAATTAGTATCGAATGCAACCGACGCTACTTTAAAATTAAAACATTTAACCAGCATTGGCGAAGCAAAAGTAGAATATGGAAATCCTATAATCGAAATAAAAATCGATAAAGAAGGCAAAAAACTACACATTATCGACCAAGGTTTAGGAATGACAGCCGATGAAGTAGAAAAATACATCAACCAAATCGCATTCTCTGGCGCAGAAGAATTCTTGGAAAAATATAAAGATTCTGCCAAAGATTCAGGTGTCATTGGTCACTTTGGATTAGGATTTTATTCAGCGTTTATGGTGGCTTCTAAAGTAGAAATCATCACCAAATCATACAAAGACGAACCAGCAGCACATTGGACTTGTGACGGTAGTCCGGAATTTACTTTAGTTCCGCATGATAAAACGGAAAGAGGAACTGAAATCATCTTACACATTGCAGAAGATTCTGTTGAGTTTTTAGAGGAATTCAAAATTCGTGAATTGTTGACTAAATACAACAAGTTCATGCCGATTCCGATTAAGTTTGGAACAAAAAAAGAAGCACTTCCAAAACCAGAAGATGCTCCAGAAGATTACAAAACAGAATATATTGATGTAGACAATTTTATCAACAATCCAAATCCGGCTTGGACCAAACAACCAAGTGATTTGTCGGAGGAAGATTATAAAAATTTCTATCGCGAATTGTATCCAATGCAATTTGATGAGCCGTTATTCAACATCCATTTGAATGTTGATTATCCGTTCAACTTAACTGGAATTTTATATTTCCCTAAATTATCATCGGATTTACAAATTCAAAAAGACAAAATCCAATTGTACCAAAATCAGGTTTTCGTAACAGATAACGTTGAGGGAATTGTACCTGAATTCTTAATGATGCTAAAAGGGGTGGTGGATTCACCAGATATTCCATTAAACGTATCGCGTTCGTACTTACAAGCGGATGGTAATGTGAAGAAAATTTCAAATTACATCACTAGAAAAGTGGCTGATAAATTGAAATCGTTATTCAACGAAAACCGTGAAGACTTCCAACAAAAATGGAACGACATCAAAGTGGTATTGGAATACGGAATGCTTTCGGAACCAAAATTCTATGAAAAAGCAGGCGATTTCGTTTTATATCCAACAACCGATGACAAATATTATACGTTAGCCGAATTAAAAGAAGCTATTGCGCCAAACCAAACCGACAAAAGCGGAAAATTAGTTGTTTTATACGCTTCAAACAAAGATGCGCAGCACAGTTACATTGATATTGCTAAAGAAAAAGGATATCAAGTGTTGTTGTTGGATTCGCCAATTGTTTCGCATTTGATTCAAAAATTAGAAGCTGATAATGAGAATGTAACTTTTGCTCGTGTAGATGCAGATCATATTGATAAATTAATTCAGAAAGAAGAAGAAACAATTTCGAAATTATCGGATGACGAAAAAGAAAAACTAAAAACGGCTGTTGAAACAGTAGTTCCAAAAGAAAACTATACCGTTCAATTAGAAAACCTAGATAGCAATGTATCACCATTCATCATCACGCAACCTGAATTCATGCGTAGAATGAAAGAAATGAGTGCAACTGGCGGTGGTGGAATGTTTGGCATGGGTAACTTCCCAGATATGTACAATTTAGTAGTAAACACCAATTCAGAATTAGCAACTATTATTTTAAACAGTCCAGAAGACGCACAAAAAGACTTGGTTAAACAAGCTTTAGATTTAGCAAAACTTTCTCAAGGACTGCTAAAAGGTGAAGAGTTGACGGCTTTTGTGAAGAGAAGTTTTGAAACTTTGAAGTAAGAAATATATCTTTAATTATTAATCCTGATAGGTTTTTGAAACCTGTCAGGATTTTTTTGTAATTTTATATTTTATAAAAATTGTATGACACTAACAATAGAAACTCCCGCTTTATTATTCTCAGCAACTTCATTAATTCTATTAGCTTATACGAATCGATTTTTAACGATTGCTCAAATCATTCGCAACTTAAAGAAAAACTACGAAGATAATCACAACAAAAGTATTTTACTAGAAATTAAAAACTTGAACTTGCGTCTAACGCTAATCCGATACATGCAACTTTTTGGAGTCATGTGTTTGTTTTTATCGGTTTTTGCCATGTTATTACTCTATATCAACCAAGGAAATTTAGGTATTTACTTATTTGGAGGAAGCATGCTTAGTTTGTTGATTTCGTTAGGAATTTCTTTTTGGGAAATTAGTATTTCGGTAAATGCATTGAGAGTTCATTTAAAAGATTTATCGGAAGATATGGAATAAATAAAATTTCAAATTAAACCTTTTTTTAACTATTCGGTCTAAATAATAAATTCAAATAACAAGCTTATGAAAAAATTTAATCTTTACATTGTTGGAACTCTATTTTTAACTTTACTTTCATGTAGTAAAGAAGATATAGTAGTAGATCGAGAATTAGTTAATGCTTATGCTGAAATTGAATTTAGCAGTGAAGTTGATTTTAATTCAGGAATTGAAGCTGCAAGTGATAATTCATCATTTGAAAATAGATCTGTATTAAATTCAAACACCAGCTTAGCATCATGTGCAACAGTAACTGTAGACAATGCAACACCTGGTGTTTTTCCTAAAACTTTTACCATCGATTTTGGAAGCGGCTGTGTTTCAAATGGAATTTTAAGATCGGGAAGTATTACGGTTACTATTTCAAATTATATTATGACTACCGGAAGTATTACTACTATTGTAAGAGGAAACAATTATTACATTAATGGCAGAAAAGTAGAAGGTACAATTGTTTATGAAAACACAACAACTGATGTAAATAATCCGCAATGGAACAGAACAATTACTAATGGAAGAACCACAACCACTTCTGGAGATATTTACACGCATTCTGGAACAAGAACTGTGAAACAAATAGCAGGTGTTAGTACATTAACATTAGTAGACAATATTTATGAAATAACAACTGGAAATCATACTATTACTAAAAACAATAACGCTACTTTGACAGCAACTGTAGTTGAGCCATTAATCAAAAAATATGCATGCGCTCATGTTTCACAAGGACAATTAGATTTACAAGGGAGTGTTTTAGACGGAATTCTAGATTATGGCGATAATACATGTGATTATTTCGCAACCTATACCCATTCTAACGGAGTAGTTTATGACATTGTTTTAAATTAAATGATATGAAAAAGATTTTATTCATGTTGGTATTGATAACAGGATTATCAATATCATACGCTCAAGAAGACATGAAAAATGATTTACCAGAATATACTGGAGATAATTTTAGTTTAGAAGGAGCTCTAGCTTTATTCAAAGATTCGAAATCTTTAGAAGAGTTTGAAAAATTAATTAATCAAGAAAATAATAACGTAAACAATCTTGATTTAAATAATGATGGTGAATCAGACTACATTGTAGTTCAAGATATCCAAGAAAAAGATACACATGTAATTGTATTAAGTACTTTTTTAAACGAAAAAGAAAAGCAAGATATTGCAATTATTGGGATTGAAAAAACTGGAAATGAATCAGCCATATTACAAATTGAAGGAGATTCTGAATTATTTGCTGCAAATACTATCATAGAACCTTTTGAAGTGGATGAAAAAATAGAGAAATCAAAAGGAGGACCAAATGTTCTAGAAATAACTCCAACAAGTGTAGTTGTAAATGTTTGGTTTTGGCCAAGTGTACGCTTTTTATATGCTCCAAGTTATGTGGTTTGGGTTTCTCCTCACAGATGGGGATTTTATCCAAGATGGTGGAAACCATGGAAACCATATCGTTACTCCGTTTTTCATGGAAAATGTGCACACCATCGCGTACATTATCACAAAACAGCAACACATAGAGTTGTTGTAGCACGAAAAGTATATACCCCAAGAAGAAGCAAATCAACTATAGTAGTTCATAACAGACGAGGAACAACAGTTATAAATAAAAACAAAAGAGGAAAAACTACGGTTGTGAAAACAAAACGACGTAGTAATAGAAGATAAAGGATAATATTACATTATCTGGAGTAAATCTCGTTTAAATAAATTTTTAAACGAGATTTTTCATTCTACAATCCACAACAAAACTGGTTTTTTAGATTGTTGTAATCGCTCATCTAATTTTTCCATAAATTCATTAGAAACGGCAGGACATCCCCAACTCAAAGGACTATGTCGAGGATAAATTTCCAAATTCTTAACAGCGTCCCACGAATGCAAAACCACTACTCTTTTTACTGCGGTGTTGTTGGAACTTTCTAATCCGTGTAACCAATATTTTACATTGATTCCCCACGAACTATAATCACGACTACCTATTTTATATTTCCCTTTCATGGAACAATGACTATTAACTCTATTGTCAAATTTTACCTTTTTCCACTTATCTGGATTTTCTTCAAACTGATCGCAACTCCCATGGGTTACCAAATTTTTATCTAATACTTTCTTGGTCTCAAAATCATAAATAAAAAAACGATTTTTACCGGAATGAACACTTAAATCAATTAAAAAGTAAAAGTCTTCATTGTATTGATTTTCTTTACAAAATGTCTTTGCCTCATTGTGAAATGAACTATAATCTTTTACAGCCAAAGCATCAACTTCAGAATTATTACAACATAAAAAACTTATCGCTATCAATAATATAAAATGCTTCATAGGGATGGGGTTAAAATCATATAACTCCACTTTTGAATTTTTATTTAAAACGATGATGTTAAATTCTTACTAAAATTAAAACCTCAAAAATCTTTCTTCTTTTATCTATTCTCTTTTTTCTTTTTACCTATATTTGCCCCCCTTAAAAATTCAGGATATGTCAAACAACAATATAATTAAAGGAGTTTTCCTTGTAGCATTAGGCGCTACGAGTTACGGAATGTTAGCTACTTTTGTAAAATTAGCTTACAAAGAAGATTTTACAACAGCCGAAGTAACTTCGTCACAATTCATTTATGGAATTATTGGAATCTTAATAATCAATTTATTCCAACGTACCAAAAACAAGAATAATGCTGTTAAAGCTACTCCAAAAAACATTTTCCAATTAATGCTTGCGGGAACTTCGTTAGGTATGACGAGTGTTTTCTATTATTTAGCTGTAAAATACATTCCAGTTTCAATAGGAATCGTGTTATTAATGCAAACCGTTTGGATGGGCGTTTTATTAGAATGGTTTTTAGATAAAAAAGCACCTTCTTTTCAAAAAATAATTTCAGTAATTATTGTTTTAATTGGAACAGCTTTAGCTATCAATATTTTTAAAATTGATTTCAATGACCCTACAATCGATTGGGCAAACGGATTATTTTGGGGGTTATTAGCAGCCGCATCATTTACAACAACGATGTTTACCGCTAACAAAGTAGCATTGGGAATTTCTTCTGCTCAAAGAAGTTTGTATATGTTATTAGGTGGAGCTATTATCGTTTTTGGTTTTAGTATATACACTCAAGTTACTCCTTTCAATTTTGAAATTTTTACGAAATGGGGAATTGTATTAGCATTATTTGGCACAATAATTCCACCTATGTTACTAAACGCGGGGTTTCCTCATACAGGAATTGGTTTGGGAAGTATCGTGTCTTCATTAGAATTACCCGTTTCGGTAATGATGGCATTTTTCCTTTTAAACGAGCAAGTATTGTTCATTCAATGGATAGGAATTCTGTTAATTATTGCCGCAATTATTATTATGAACATACAATTCAAGAAAAAATAAATAAATTAGCGATGTTATTCATCGCTTTTTTTATGCTCGATTTATTTCCAACAGAAAAAATAATTTTACCACTACCCGATGCGGTTTTCGAGTTTTATCCAAATTTCTTCAACAAAGAAGAAGCCGATCTTTTATGGGATAAATTAATGAACAAAACGCCATGGAAACAAGACGATATTACCCTATTTGGAAAGAAAATAGCCCAACCTAGATTAACTTGTCTATTCGGAAATGAAGGAAAACCCTATTCGTATTCAGGCTTAACGATGCAACCTCAGGCTTGGAATCCCACTTTGATGTTTATCAAAGATAAAGTAGAACAAGTCTCAAATCATAACTTCACCACGGTGTTAGCCAATTTATACCGAAACGAGAAAGACAGCAATGGTTGGCATGCCGACAATGAAAAAGAATTAGGCAGAAATCCAATAATTGCCTCTGTAAGTTTTGGGGAAGAACGTAAGTTTCAATTGAAACACATAACCAATTCAGATGTAAAATTAAGTTTGAATTTAAATCACGGAAGTTTATTATTAATGAAAGAAGGCAGCCAAATTCATTACAAGCATCAAATTCCAAAAGCTACACAAACTAAAAATCCGAGAATAAATTTAACATTTCGAACAATTCTATAAATTTTCTTCAAAAACTATTACTCACTTTTGAATAATTTTAAAAATTTCAAAAAAAGGAATTGGCCTAGTTTTTGAATTTATTTTTTTAGTAATATTGAATTATTAACCAATAAACTAGATAGAAATAGTATTTACTTCATGAAAAAGAAGAAAATTTCAGAATTCGACAACGAAACACTAGATAGAGTTGTTGCTATGGCGCAAGAGGAAAAAAAACCTTTTGAAGTTTTAAAAGAGGAATTTGGTGTTAGTGAAAACGAAGTTACCGAATTAATGCGAAAAAGATTGTCCAAAGATAATTTTGAACTTTGGAAAAAGAAAGTGACAGCTAGTAAGCCAAAACCGAAACCAATAAAGTATAACGAATTGGAAGACGAAGACTTAGATAGCAAATATTATTTCAAAAATAAATTCGACTAAAAAAATTTAACTCTTGTTCAACAAGAGTTTTTTTATTTTATATAGAAATTTGTTTCATGGAAAAGAAACAATTCACCGAATCACAAATCGATCGCATCATAGAAATGGCTTGGGAAGACCGAACCCCTTTTGAAGCTATTACATTTCAATTTGGAATTTCCGAACAAAAAACTATTGAAATTATGCGTCGCGAAATGAAGCCATCAAGCTTTAGAATGTGGCGCGAACGTGTTCAAGGTAGATCAACAAAACATGTAAAACTGCGCACCAACGGTATTGACCGATTCAAATGCAAACTTCAAAGACAAATCTCCGGAAATAAAATTTCGAAACGTTAATTGTAACAATATGTTCGTTTTATCTACTCATTGACAATAGAATTTAGATAAAATGAAAAAAATTGTACTTTCCCTAGCCTTAGTGGGATTTTTATGGAGTTGTAGTCCAACTCAAACAGCTACAAAACAAAATGATGTTGCCGTTACAATTGATTTAATCAACGTAAAAGATGATAAAGTAATGGTAACCGTTACACCTCCAACATTTACAACAGAAACCGTAACGTATCATTTTCCTAAAACTGTTCCGGGAACATACTCAGAAGACGATTATGGTCGTTTTGTAGAAAATGTAAAAGCATTTGATGCAAAAGGGAATGCACTTAAAATTGTAAAAATTGATGAGAATTCCTACACCATTTCAGATGCTACAAAACTAGCAAAAATCACATATTTAGTAAACGACACCTTTGATACTGAAGGTGGTGCAGGTTTTGGAGCAAGCGAAGATGTATTTTCTCCTGCTGGAACCAACATCAATGCTGGAACTAACTTCATGTTAAACACTCATGGATTTATTGGGTATTTCAAAGGAAAAGAAGAAACTCCATACAAATTAACTGTTACTCATCCAGAAACATTATTAGGAGTATCTGCAATGACAGATGCTGATGCAAGTACAACTTCAGATGTATTTTTAATGTCTAAATATGCAACTTTGGTAGAAATGCCAATCATGTATTCAAAACCAGACTATACTTCGTTCATGGTGGATGATATGGAAATTATCATCAGCGTTTATTCTCCAACAGGAAAATATACTGCTAAACAAATTACACCTAACATGGAAGCAATGATGAAAGCACAAAAACGCTTCTTAGGTCCAATTAATTCAACAAAAAAATATGCCATCTTATTATACTTGTCTGATATGGCAGCAAAAGATGCTAAAGGTTTTGGAGCATTAGAACACCCAACATCAACTACGGTTGTTATGCCAGAAATGATGGGATTAGAGATGTTACAAGAACAATTAAAAGATGTAGTTTCTCATGAATTCTTTCATATTGTAACTCCGTTAACGATTCATTCAAACGAAATTCAGTACTTTGATTTCAATAATCCTCAAATGTCAGAACATTTATGGATGTATGAAGGAGTTACTGAATATTTTGCGAACCTATTCCAAGTAAATCAAGGCTTAATTGACGAAAGAGAATTCTTTGAAAGAATGGCTGGTAAAATTGCACAATCGCGCCAAATGAATGACAATATGAGTTTTACTAAAATGAGTAAAAACGTATTGAATCCACCGTACAAAGACCAATACTTAAACGTATATCAAAAAGGAGCATTAATTGCAATGTGTGTGGATATTTTAATTAGAGAAAATAGCAACGGTCAAAAAGGAATTTTAAACCTAATGCAAGAATTATCTAAAGAATACGGAACAACTAAAGCATTTAAAGACGAAGAGTTATTCGATAAAATCACTGCTTTAACATATCCTGCGGTTGGTGAATTCTTAAAAAACCACGTAGCGGGTGAAACTCCAATTCCATACGAACAATATTTTGCTAAAATGGGAGTAACAGAAGCTTCAATTGAAGTTGCAGGAAATCCGTTTTTAAAAGGACAAACACAACCATACATTACAGTAAATCCTAATACAAAAGAAATTATGATTTTACCTGATATGGAATTAAATGTTTTCATGACGACTTTAGGGTTAAAAAACAATGATACACTTTTAGCATTCAACGATAAAAATTACAATTTAGACAACATCTATGATTTAATTATGGCGAGTATGAACTGGAAAGATGGTGATGCTATTTCGGTTAAAATTAAAAGAGATGGAAAAGAGCAAATTCTAAAAGGAAAAGTGATGATGCCAAAAGAAAAACAAGATGGTTACCAATCAACAGATACTTCTAAAAAAGCTGTTCGCGAAGCTTGGTTAAGAGGATAAGATTTGTGATTGAAGAATACTAATTTTAGATTTTAGAAGTATTTTAAAATTTGAAATTGAAATTTGCAATTGATATTGCGCTTGAAAATCCTCAAAGTACCTAGTATTTTGAGGATTTTTTTATTTACTTTGCGAACACAAAATCAAATCATAATGAAATCGAAGATTCACGAAATCCAAAATACAACAAATAATACCATGAGTAAAAAGATCGTTTTAGCCCTAGTTGCCTTTTTTACTCTAATTGCATGTAACAAAGAAGTTAATGAAGATGCTAATGTTCATATAACAGGAGATGTAAAAGGACTTAGTCAAGGAAAATTATACTTACAAAGAATCCAAGATTCTACCTTAGTGATTTTAGACAGTATTACTATCAATGGTGATTCTAAATTTGAAAGCCACATCAAATTAGAAAGTCCAGAAATGTTATATTTATTTTTAGACAGAGGACAAACAAATTCTATTGACAATAATTTACCATTTTTTGCGGAACCTGGAAATATTAAAATTGAAACTACTTTAAATCATTTCTTTGCTGATGCCAAAATATCAGGGTCAAAAAACCACGATTTATGGAAAAAATTTGATAGTATCAATAGAAAATTCATCAATAAAAATCTATCCTTGATGGCAAAACGATTTAAAAACAATTTAAGACCTAATCAAAAAACAACAGATAGTATTGAAAATGAATATCAAAAATTATTAAAAAGAAAGTATCGTTACACGGCACATTTTGCATTAACTCATGCAAATAAAGAAATTGCACCTTATTTAGCGCTTTCTGAAATTTCCAATATCAATACTCCTTATTTAGATACTATTCAAAAAAGCATGACACCAGAAGTAGCCAAATCAAAATATGGAAAAATGTTGAGTGAATATGTTAAGGAGAGAAAAGTAAGTGAAGTAAAAAAGTAACTTAATAAAAAAACTACAATTTATTATTGTAGTTTTTTTTTATTTTATTGTTATTTCTTTTAAGTTAATAATTATCCATCTCAAGTTCGGCAACAACCTCTTTCAATACTTTAATTATATTAATTACTAATATTTCAATATTCTCTTTATCATTAGAATTTTCACATAATAGTTCTAATTCTCTAATTTCACCTAGAATAGATGTAATTCCCATTCCTTCAATATTAGGCTTAATTTTGTGAATGAGTTTACTTATTTCACTAAAATTATTTTCACTAACGTAGCGTTCTAAATCGATACAAGCTTCATGCGATTGTTTGATAAAAAGGCTAATCATTTTATTAACAAATTCTTCATCGCCTCTACTAATTGCAATAATACTAGACAAGTCATAACTTGCCTTTTTCTTTTCAATTATGGATGGTTTACTACTAATATTATGTTGACTTATTGCTTTTACAATAGCTTTGTAAAGAACATTTTCATCAAAAGGCTTCGTCAAATAATCATTTATACCAACGCTTTTAAATTTTTCAATTTCGGTTTTAAAAGCATTTGCTGTTAATGCAATTATGGGAGTATTTATTTTTAATTCTTCACGTATGATAGTAGTAGCTTCAATTCCATCCATAATTGGCATTTGAACATCCATTAAAATAACATCAAAATTATTTTGTTTTATTTTTTCTAAAGCATCTACTCCGTTTATAGCTTCTACCACTATACATTTAAAATATTTAAGAGAATTTTGAGCAACTATTCTATTAAACTCATTATCTTCAACCAAAAGAACTTTTTTATTTTCTAATGAAAGATTAGATAGATTATCTGCTTGTTTATCATAATTAATTTCTTTCATAATTCCTTTATTTAATTTGAGAATAATACTAATCTTTGTTCCAATATTTTTTTTACTTTCAACAACAATACTACCATTCATTAAATCTACTAACTCTTTTGTGATAGTCATTCCTAATCCTGTTCCTCCAAATTTACGCGTTGTGTTTTTCTCTTCTTGCGAAAATTTGGTAAAAATCGAATCAAGATACGATTCTTCAATTCCAATTCCTGTATCCAAAATTGATATTAGTATTTCTTGTTCCTCTTTAAAATCCTGAATTAAATCACATTCTACATCAATTGAACCCTCGTTTGTAAATTTCAAAGAATTTCCAATTAGATTATACAATATCTGTTCTATTCTAAACGGATCACCTATTAATAAATTTGAAATTTCAGAATTAAATTTAGAATTTAAAGTTATCCCTTTTTCTTTTGCTTTTACCCCTAAAATTCTAACTACCTTATCTATGGTATGTTTTAAATCAAAATTAACAGCTTCTAACTCCATTTCACCAGATTCAATTTTAGAAATATCTAAAACATTATTTATAATAGACAATAAGTGAGAAGAAGCAATAGAACTATTTTCTATGTAAGTCTTTTGTTCTTTTGAAAAAGCGTGTTTATTTAATTCTCTTAAAAAACCAATAATTGCATTTAAAGGTGTTCTAATTTCGTGACTCATTGTTGCTAAAAATATTTCTTTAGCTTTTGATGCTTCAAGTGCTTTTTCTTTTTCTTTTTCTAATTCAATTTCTAATTGCTTTTGTTCAGTAATATCGAGATGTATTCCAATAGTACCTATTAAATTACCATTTTCATCAAAATTTGGTGCACCACTGATGGCCCACCATTTATCATCACCATGCTTATTCTTAACTGGAATTTGATAAATATCAGATATCCCTTTTTCTCTTAATTGATTTTTTGATTCTATTATGTTTTTATTTTTTTCATCAACAAAAAGATGAGCAGGATTTTTTCCAATTAGTTCATTTAAATCATATCCAGAAATATTACAAAAAGATTGATTAGCAAATTGAATTAATTCATTACTATCCACTTCTATTAATCCTAAATTCATATTAGCAATGATATTGCGATATTTTTTTTCCTGAAATTTCAATTGATTTTCTGCTTTTTTTCTTTCAGAAATATCTTGAACAAAAGAACAAAAAAACAATTCATCATTTTGTTTAATAGGAATAATTGCTATTTCAATGGTAACTTCTGTCCCATCTTTTTTTACAGCTGGCAATTCTAATAATTTGTTTAAAACGGGTCCCTCACCTGTTCTTAAATAATGTTCTAAACCAATACTATGGGCTATTTTATGTTGAGTTGGAATAATATTATCTTGTAACTTTTTACCTATAACCTCTTCTTTTTTCCAACCAAAAATTTGTTCTGCTTGCTTATTCCAAAAATTAATATTGCCTCTAACATCTATACTAATTATAGCATTTAAGGCTGATTCCATAATTAATCGGTTTCGCTCCTCACTTTGCTCTAATAAATTTTGCGATTTAATACGTTGTGTAATATCTGAATATTTCCACAAGTGTCCTTTATATTCATTATTGACGAATAATGGAATATAATCTCTTTCCAGAAAACTACCATTATTCATTTCAAGAATTTCATTAACAATCAATTGCTTATTTTGAAGAATTTCAGCAATTCTAATTGGAAATTTCTCTGAATCTACAAATAAATCTTTAGCACTTTCAATACTTTCTTTACAATTGAAACCAATCAATTCATCTGGAGAAATAGGTATGTGAAATAAATCACAGAATAATTGATTAGCAAACAATATCGTATTGTTTTCATCTTCAAAAATAATTCCAGATTGAATATTTGAAAATAACGTTTTTAATAGCTCAATATTATATATTAAATCAAGTTCAATTTTATGCCTTTCATCAACATTAGCAATCATTTGAGCAAAAAAGAAAAGCAAATCTTTTTCTTTATTTGAATAATTATAATGACTTTTTACAGAATCAAAACCAACAAATCCTAAACATTCACTTTTACCTAAAATTGGCAAAACCAACAAACTTTTTATTTCTTGTTGACTTAATATTTGTTTCAGCTCACTATCAGGCATTTCTTCAACTTTGGGTATACTCATAATTTCCCCTTTACGATTAGAATCTACCCATTCTTTCATTAAATCTAAAGAAATATTTTGTAAATTTTGAAGTTGTGGTTCCGTACCATCATTACACCATTCAAAGGTATTTGAACACGTTTGATTTTTAAAATTATATTCAAAAATGTAAGCTCTATCTGCAGTTACAAATTGTCCTAACTTTTTTAATGTTTGAAATTTAGTTTCATTAATTTTATTATGAGAAATATTAATAAAATCAGAAGCAATTTCCATTAACATTTGTTGTAATAAAACCAATGAATTTATTGCAATTTCATTCTTTTTTTGTTTTTCAACTTGAAGATTTAGATATTTTGAAATAAATAATAAGTCGTCAATATCATCATTTACATTAATATCAGAATGATTTTCATCTATTATATCTAAACTATCATATAATTTTGAAATAGACTGCTTTTTTAACTCATATTCAAATTTCAAGCTATTATTTAGTGATTGATATTCTTTTTCACTTTCATAAAACGCATGATTAAGAATTTCTTTATCTCTCTCTAAAGAAAAATAGGAGTCATTTATAGCATTAATAAAATTTAAAACCATTGGATTTTGTAATAAATCCTCAGTTAAAAATTTATTAATCTGTCTTTTTAGTAGCTTGTGTTGTTCCATAATTATTCTATTTCATCAATACAAGTAATTGTCATGGTTTGATTATGAAGTTCACAATTTGTGAGAGGTTTTAATGGCGAAATTTCACCATAAGAATAAAAACCAACTAAAGAGGTTTCTTTTCCAAAAATTTCTGAAACAGCTTCTACTTCTTCATCAATTCTATTCCCTAAAATTAATTTTCTTCCTACACAACTAATAAGTAAAGCAATTTTTGGACTCTTGCTATTTATCTTTAAACAATTAACAGCTGCATCACTTGCAGCATCAATTAAACGATCAAAATTGGCTTTCATGAATCTTACTCTACTCCCTTCAGGAATATCGCCAGCAAAAAACATTGTTTGTTTTTTTTCGTCAATTGACAAAATGGTCCTAACTATTGCGTCTTGTTCACTTTCTAATTTTATTGCTAATGGAAACAATAAAGCAGAACCTGGAAGTTCATTTGCATATTTTCCTAAATACGTTTTATATAAATCTAAAGCATTTTTGTTATCAATTTCATAAAGCTCATTTCCATTAGACTTGGTTACTTCTCTCTCTAGTCCAAAACTCTCCCAACCTCCAAGAGAACCATGAGAAAGATTAAGATTTTTTCCATAAAAGCCTATCGCAACAATATTTCCCGACTGAGGTATTGTATTTAACCCAACAAAAGTTTTATTAAAATCTGATCCATCACCAGCTATTCCTCCAGAAATTAATACATCTTTATTTTTATTCGTATTTAAACCTTTGACTAATTCACTTCCATTAACTTTACCTCCATCAGAAAGCACAAAAATTAATTTTAAGTTGTCTTTAGGCAATTGATTTACAAGTTGCTTTCCTGCCTCAAAACTTGAATTGAAATCATCAATATTAACCACAGCAGTATTGATAGTTGACGATGAAAATGAAAAAGCTACAAGTGAAATTGTATTATCAAAAACTTCCAAATCATATATTTCTCCAGCCGTAGAACAAAGACTTAAAGCAGCATTTGGAAATTTATCCTGTATTGTAGAAAAAACTTGTTTGTCTGTAATTATTTTCCCAGAACCAAATCCTAAAACTAATTGAGCATTTTCAAATAGTAAATTATCTTCATTAATTACCTTAGTAAATGACAAGTTTTGATAGAGTAACGTAGCAATTTTCATGTTTAATATTATTTAGTATTAAAACTTATCTAAAGAAAGAAAACAAATAGTACTCAAAAAATGCAATTATTGATCAAAAACTACTCAAATTATTTATACTAATAAATAATAATCTTATTTGAAATTTAAATCGAAATTACATTTAACGTAGGGTATTCCCAAATTTAACAATATTTAACCAATATTTATATTAAAATGAAGAAAATAATTAATAAAATAATTACAAAAGAAGAATTTAGAAATACTATACAAACAAAAAACCATCACATTTCTGTGATGGTTTCTACTTTAGAGCCGATGGAGGGACTCGAACCCACGACCTGCTGATTACAAATCAGCTGCTCTAGCCAGCTGAGCTACACCGGCAACTCTATTGCGGTGCAAATATAGTTCTGAAATTTAAATTTCCAAAAAAAATCTGCACTTTTTTATCGCAATTTTTTAGTTTAATTCGTTTATTTTCGCAACAAATTGATTTGCAGCCGCTTCGTAATCTTTACGGATTTGTTTAAAATGCGCTTTTTTATTTTCAACGTCTTTTTGATTCGCTCTTGTCATTAAAGTATCAAAAGTTTCGTAGATTTCATCAACTAATGCATCTGAAGTTTCTGTTGGTTTTCCTCCATTAGTCATTTCCCAAATGTAAACGATGTTTACAATATCCCCTAAAACGTAGTTGATTTCTTTTTTCAAGTTTTTAACGCTTGCCATTTTGTATAAATTTAAAATTTGAAGCAAAATTACATAATATATTTTGTTCTCAATACATTATATCGAAATTTCTAACAAAGTAGCCTTTCCTCTTAAAGTTAGATTTTCCATACAAGCCGGAATCAAAATAGTATCACCCATTCGGTAACGGAAGATTTCGCCGTTTACTATCATTTCAAATTGCCCATTAGTGCACATAAAAACAGTAAAAGCTTGTTTGTTGCGTTTCCAAATAAAAGTCTCTTGCAAAGCAATAATATTCGTGACGAAATATGGACAATCTACTACAGTAGTGCTCTTGTTTAGTTCTTCTTTGTAGTCAATTTTAGAAGCGGTTGTATGATAATTTATAGCATCTAAAGCTAATTCTGTATGTAATTCTCTTCCGTTTCCATTAACATCCACTCGATCCCAATCGTAGACTCTATAGGTAACATCACTGGTTTGCTGAATTTCAGCTACCACTACTCCAGCTCCAATGGCATGAATAGTTCCTGTTTCTAAAAAGAAAACATCACCTTTTGAAACAGCGTATTCATTTAGCAAATCAATTAAATTTTTATTTTCTAAATGTGCTAAGTACTCTTGTTGATCCGAATCTTTTTTAAATCCAACAACCAAACGTGCCGATTCATCTGCTTGCATTACATACCACATTTCGGTTTTCCCAAACGAATTATGACGCTCTTTAGCTAAAGTATCATTAGGATGCAATTGAATAGACAAATCTTCCTTGGCATCAATAAATTTAAAAAGCAATGGAAATTGCTTCCCAAAACGAGCCATTACCGATTTCCCTAAAATTTCTTCTGGATATAAATCGATAATTTCATTGATGTTTTTTCCTTTTAAAACACCGTTATTCACCACACTAATGTCTCCAGGAACAGTTGAAATTTCCCAACTCTCGCCCGTAGTTTCAGAAACTATAGGTTTGTTGAGATAGGTTTTCAACTTGGTTCCGCCCCAAATGCGGTCTTTAAGTATTGGTGTAAAAGTTAGAGGATAAAACTTCATAGTTAAATTGTGAAATACAAAGATGCGAAAAACAATTAGAATCCAAAAATTTGATTCTAAAGAAGTTATTAAATTGAACTTCGAATCGCTTTCATAGCTCTTTCAATATGATTTTTCGCACTCATACTATCAAAAATATAAATACAATATCCTTTAGTATCAAAAACATAAGTTACACGACCCGGTAACAATCCAAAAAGTGCCGTTGGAACTCCAAACAAACGTCGTAGTTTTCTATCCGCATCCGAAAGTAAGATAAAAGGCAATTTATATTTCTGTTGGAAACTTTGATGTGAACTTGCTGAATCACCACTTATACCAATTACTTCAGCACCTAAATCTTGAAAATCTTGATACGCATCTCTAAAACTACAAGCTTGAGTAGTACAACCTGGTGTAAAATCTTTTGGATAAAAGTAAATCACAACAGGTTTCTGTTGAATTTCTTGACTATCAAAAGCAGTTCCATCCTGTTTTGTTGCAGTAAAATGTGGTAATTTATCACCAATTTGAATTGCCATATTACAAACCTTTATAAGTTACAAAATTGCGTGGTGTTTCGTAAAGTGTAATTTCTAACTCTTTATCAGTAGCAATCAAAACGCGAAGTTTATGCCAAATAATATAAGCTATATGCTCCGCAGTTGGATTCAAATCTTTGAATTCGGGAACATCTTCATTAAGATTTTTATGATCAAAAGCTTCCTCGATATGTTCTTTGATTAAATCGGATAAGATTTTAGTATCAATCACATAACCCGTCTCTTTATCTACTTCACCAGTAACCGAAACAATCAATTCATAATTATGTCCATGAAAGTTAGGATTGTTACATTTTCCAAACACTTCCTGATTTTTTTCCATAGACCAATCCTTGCGATACAAACGATG
>VFQS010001384.1_pt1 | contig 22479 bp, 21 predicted proteins | sample 3512361 | NCBI WGS metagenome assembly VFQS01 (sample SAMN10412375, study PRJNA504923) | tailings metagenome | isolation source: Relicate 1 Philex TSF3 active mining | place: Philippines
AAGACCAAAAAATACCTAAAATAAAGTCGGCGTTTTAAATGTCCAAAGGTGTAAATATTTTCAACATTTCTTTATGAAAATCTCTCGACGTACGAGTTTTATTAAACAAATCTTTATTGGTTTTCTTTGTTTTTTTCATTGTTTTATTAAATTTCTTTATTATTCCTTGCTGTTCTTTTATAATTTTTCTAGTGTTTTCTTTCATAATTTTTTTAAGAGAAATCTTTTTGCATTTCTCAATTTTATCCATTACTTATATATAATAAAATAATATTTCATATAAATAAATATAAACACTTGTCATCTTATTTTAAACTTTCAATAACTTCATTTACTCTATTACTAAATTTGTGATATTTTAGAACATATTCCCTGCCTTCACTTCCTATTTTATTTCTTTCGTCTTCATTATTTATGTAATAATTAATTAATTCTAACAATTCTTCTGGGTTCTCATAAAATATTAAATGAGTTTTGTTTATTAATGGATATTTTAATATATGAGGTACAAACATTTTATCACACATTACTAAATTTCCAACAAGCAACGCTTCCCAAAGTCGAAAATCACCCTCCCAACAAGGAGGATTTGCTGTGACAATTATTTTACTAGTTTTTAAAACTTTATAATAATTTTCATTTATACAAGAATAACGGTTATTATAATTATTTATATTACTTTTTACTAGACCTATATGTTTTGGTCCATTATATTTTTCAATGATACGCGGAATAACATTTCGCATACCAGATGAACCATATTTGTCAAACAAACAACAAACATCATATAAATAGTTTGTGTATTCGTGTCTGTTATAGTTATCATAATTAATGTAATCTTCTCTAACTGCATAAGATATAGGAATTATTTCTCTTGGGTAAGATAAAAACGAATTTTTATTTTTGTCAACTACACTTCTTTTAAAATATTTTTTTAAAAGCATTAATGAGTCTGGATAACAACAACGAGTGTCAGTCCAATCGTTGTAATCTATTATAATATCTTTTTCATAATCTCTATGATTTATAATTTTACTAATAATATCTTGTTTAAAATTAGCATTTTTATAATGTTCCATGTTAACACAATTATGAATATCCATCATAAAAATTCTATAATCCGCACCATTAAAATCATCAATTAATTCAACATCATTCCTATTTTTTAAGGCACAATAAAATTCATTTGATTCAGTTGATTCTTCTATTGAAGATTCAAAAGGCCAACAAAAAAATATTTTCATTTTATAAATATCTAATATTAATCTTTATATATGTTTTACAACAATATATATTTAAAATCGATTTAAAGACAATTATGTTTATTATATAAATGGAACAAATAGATAAATCTATACTAAATGACGACGATGTTATCAAAACAAGTGAAGGACTTGTTTTCAATCCCTACAACTCATTAAATACTCAGATTACATTGAGCGAAGTTCAATCTATTCTGACAAGATATGGTTTACCAGGACTTGTTAATAATATAGAGCTGTATAAACGTGCATTCGTACACCGTTCATATACAAAGCGACCACAATTCGAGAATTTACAACAAAATATTACAATAGTTGATAGACCACCTGACTGTTTACCACTTAGTACAAAATCCAACGAACGTTTAGAATTTCTAGGCGATGGGATTTTAGAACTAGTAACAAAATATTATTTATACAGGAGATTCCCGAAGGAGAATGAAGGATTCATGACAGAGAAAAAAATCGCAATAGTTAAGAACGAAGCAATCGGTAAAATTGCACTAGAAATGCGTCTTAATAAATGGCTTATACTGTCTAAACATGCAGAAGAGAAGAAAACTCGTACAAATTTGAAGAAATTAGGATGTCTATTCGAGTCGTTTTTAGGTGCGTTATTTTTGGATTTCAACAAGATTTCTATAAAGGATGAAGACGGATGGTTTAAAAATGTTTTTGTGACTGGTCCTGGTTTTCAAATGGCACAAAAATTCGTTGAAAATGTATTTGAAAAACATATAGATTGGATTGCTCTTATTCAAAACGATGATAACTATAAAAATATATTACAAGTAAAGATACAAAAGGAATTCAAGGTGACACCACATTATTTAGAAATATCTCACGACGACGAGTTTGGTTACCATATGGGAGTTTATTTATGTTTAGGTCAACAAATTTATCATACACAAAGAAGTAATGCGCTTGATATAAAGAATTTCAAGACTTTTAAAGCTATTCAAGATTATATTGCAGAAAATGATGGTAAAATATTGTTATTTATGGGTGAAGGGCAACACAAGATTAAAAGAAAGGCAGAACAAATCGCTTGTAATGAGGCGTTGAAATTTTTGAAAATTAGTGAACCTACTGCAAATGATGATTAAATTGTTTTGTTTATAATTTTAATCGTTATATAATATATAATATATAACATATATATAGTTCCATGTATAGTAAAAAACGATTACACAAAAATAAAAACAAAACTAAAAGTAAAAAGAAAAATATTAGGAGAAAAACATATAAAAACAAAAAATCAGGAAAAAAAGGTGGTGTCAGACCTGGGTCTCCTACAAGTTTAGTAGAAATGTATCCTGGAGAAACAATGGGTGATGATGGAAGATACTATAAACAAGTTAATTTGTCAGAGTTTAATGAGGACGACCAAGATAATAAAATATATTATTCAATTGTAGATGAGGCCACTGTGCGTCATCCACGAACAAATCAATTTGTAACTTTGCCAATATTACTGGAATTAGGACATATCACATTTGTTGATTTTAGAGACCCAGAAACAGCATTTTTAGAATTTACAAATAAAGATGGTTTTGTTAGATCACGTGATTATTATCTTGGAGAACCTAATTCAATAAACTTATTCACAGTTTTAGATATAGACCCAGATGAATACGATGATCCAGAAAATAGTGAATATTTTAGGCAAAGACAAACTTCTCGCGGTGGTGCTCGTCCTACAAATGCGCCAACAAATCAATATATGCTAACAGAAAACCAAAAAAGTTTTTTCATGAATTATGGATTAACAAGAGATCAAATTGTACGTTTAGAGAGGACTCTTAACAGTAGATATAATGTTTACTCAACAAGATATCGTTTTGACAGAGCAGTACAAGAAGTTGCTAATTATATTTTAGAGAATGGTATCGAAAATGTGAATAATTTTTTGACAAGATATGTTACAAGTTACGCACCTTTAAGAAGGTAATAGTGAATATATTGTTGTAATAATTAAAATAATAAATTTCTGTAATATTTATTATTTTGCAAATACTAATATAAAAATTTATATACTGAAATATTATAAACGAAATAATGAACCCTTTAGAGAAACTAAAAGACAAATTAAAATTAAAACCGATGTTGCAAGAAAGGGAAAAGGTACAAATTGTCATTCCTGTTGCAAAAAAACAAGAAAGGGTAAAAGTAAACGTTGAAATAAAGGATGAAAGAAATAAGGAATTCGATCGTGACGAATTAAAAAGAAAACTTATGGAAACAAAAATATCAAGAGTCGTTGTTAAACAGCCAAAAGCAGAAGAACCACCGCAAATGGATACTGGTTTTAAAGAAGTAAAAGAAGAAGAAGTTGTGAAAAAGGTTAAAAAAATAAAAAATAAACCTTTGCTTATAATTGAAGAAGACGAAGAAGAAAAGAATGATATCGATAAAGAGGGTGAAAAAATGATGATTGAAGAAGGTGTTATTGTTGAAAAAAAGAAAAGAGTAAAAGAACCCAAACAACCAAAAGGTGTTGTTATATTAGAACCACACGAATTAATTAAAATTGGAGACACATCAATTGCAAAACGTTTTCCACAAAAACAAGCACCCATTAATATTAAGGTTTCTAGTTATTATATGAACAACAGAGAGATTTTTGTCAACTTTATTAATTCTCTCTTCGAACCTTATAAAAAAGAGATAGAGGAGATCCAAAGTAATACTAATCCAGGAAATTTAACTAAAAAGAGTGAAGATTTTGGTTTGTTAACACATCAAAAGGTCATTCGGGATTATATGAATTTATACACACCATATAGAGGTTTATTATTATTTCATGGGTTGGGTTCTGGTAAAACTTGCAGTTCTATTGCTATTGCAGAAGGTATGAAAAGTAATCGTCATATTATTGTTTTAACACCGGCTTCTTTGCAAAAAAACTATATGGAAGAATTGAAAAAATGTGGTGATTTGATTTATAAAAAACGTCAATTTTGGGAATGGATCTCTCTTGATGATTATCCTGAATCATTAGAAACGTTGTCAACTGTTTTAAATTTACCTGTTGAATATATTAAAAAAAAGAATGGTGCATGGTTAGTAAATGTCACAAAACCAAGTAATTATAAAGAATTATCTAGCTCAGAAAAGATTAGTTTAGATAAACAAATAGATGAAATGATAAACAGTAAATATCAATTTATTAATTATAATGGGTTACAACGTAAAAGATTTGCCGAAATGACTAATAACTTTGAAAAAAATATATTTGATAATTCTGTTGTTATCATAGATGAAGCACATAACTTGATTAGTAGAATTGTTAACAAAATAAATAAAGAAAAACCAATGACTATGGATAAACGTGGTGAACAAGAGACAATTTCAAAATCGTTGTCACTCATTTTATATTATCAGCTTTTACGTGCTGTAAATTGTCGAGTTATATTATTATCGGGAACACCAATTATTAATTATCCAAATGAAATAGGTATTCTTTTTAATATTCTTCGCGGGTATATAAAAACTTGGGAAATCCCTTTGGATGTAAAATCAAAGAACAAGGTTGACACAAAATATTTGACAGAATTGTTTGCAAAGGATAAAGTAATGGATTATGTTGAATACAGTCCTTCCAGCAAAAAATTATTTGTTACTCGCAACCCTTTTGGATTTAAAAATAAAATGAAAGAAAAGAGTGGTTATAAGGGTGTTTCTAACGAAAAGAAAAATGAAAAAGGTGAAGTTGTCATAGACGAGGATTATGTTAGTGATGAAGCATTTGAGTCACGTATTATTGGAATACTTAAAAATAATGATATTGATATTGATCCAACCGGTATAAAGATTCATAATTACACGGCATTACCAAGCGATAAAGAACGTTTTTTCGAGAGATTTGTTGATACAAAATCAGGTGAAATAAAGAATGTTGACGTTTTAAAACGACGCATAGTAGGATTGACATCATATTTTAGAAGTGCACAGGAAGAATTATTGCCAAGATATGAAAAAACACCACAATATTATCATGTAGAAAAGATACCTATGAGTGATTATCAATTTAAAATATATGAAAAGGCTCGTGTATCTGAGAGAGAAAATGAAAAAGAACAAAGAAAAAAGAAATCAAATGGTGATGCAGGAAATTTGTATAGTGAATCATCAACATATCTTATTTTTTCTCGTTTATATTGTAATTATGTAGTACAATCAAGACCTCTCCCTGGTATTAAAAAAGAAAGCGAAGAAAAACTTAATACGAATGAATTTGATGATTTGATTAAATCAAAAACAGATTCAAATGATGATCTTGATGATGGTAATGATGGTGAAGCTGGAAATGCAGCAGAAAATATATTAGATTTGAATGTGAAAGAGTCCAAAAAGGAAAAACCAGAAAGAAAAAAAATAATGGAAGAATATGCGAAAAATATTGATAATTTATTAGCTGTTATGCGTTCAAAACCAGAACAGTATCTTTTACCGTCTGCGCTGGAATATCATAGTCCAAAATTTTTGAGAATGTTAGATAATATAAAGAATCCAGAAAATTCGGGTTTGCATTTAGTGTATAGTCAGTTTAGAACGTTAGAAGGAATCGGTATTTTCAGTATGGTTCTCGATGCAAATGGGTTTACAAGATTCAAGATAAAAAGAAATTTTTCAGGTGGATGGGAGATTGATATTCCTGAGGAAGAACTTGGAAAACCGACATATGCCTTGTATACTGGAACAGAAACAGCGGAAGAAAAGGAAATAATAAGAAATATATATAATGGAGAATGGGAGTATATACCAAAGAATATTGAATCTCAATTGAAAGAAATCAGTAATAATAATAATATGGGTGAAATAATAAAAGTTCTTATGATTACTTCAAGTGGGTCAGAAGGTATCAATTTGCTCAATACAAGATTCGTGCATGCTATGGAACCATATTGGCATCCAGTTCGTATAGAACAAGTTATCGGTCGTGCAAGACGTATTCGAAGTCATATAAATTTACCTAAGGCTCTTCAAACAGTAGAGGTTTTTATTTATTTAATGACATTTACTGAAAAACAAATAAAAAGTGATGAATCTGCGGAATTGAGAAGATATGATATTGGTAAAAAACAAGATGTTGTCCCTATAACAAGTGACGAATATTTATTTGAAATATCGACAATCAAGGATGAAATAAATATGCAAATAATAAAAGCAATTAAGGAGACCTCTATCGATTGTGCTATTTATTCAAAAAATTCAAAAGAAGGATTGAAGTGTTTGACTTTTGGAGAACCTGACAATAGTACATTTTCATATGTTCCTAATGCTGAGAAACAAGAAAGCGAAATAATTACATCTAGAAAACAATTGTTTAAAGAATGGGTTGGTGAGGTTAGAAAAATTAATGGTATTAAGTATGTGTTACGAAAAATGGATAGTAAAACTTATAACGTGTATGATTATGACAGTTACAATAAGGCTGTTAATGAAGGAGGTGAGCCGGTACTTGTTGGTACATTAAAAATACTTGATAACGGGAAAATGGAGTTCAACACTTTGATTACATAAGGATTGCAGATTGTGGGTTTTCTGGTTTTTCATTTTCGGTTTGTTTTGAATCGCGTTTTGTAAGTAAATTATATAATATGGTTAGAGTATTGTTACATCTATCCATATGAGATTCTAATGTTTTATTCAAATTTTTAATTTGATCTTGTATTTCATCAAAACGTTTTTCAATATAAATACTATATTCGCTATTATTTGGTGGTTTTATTTTTTCTAATGACTCAAATTGGTTTAATATGTTTGTGTTTTCACCTATATAATTATCGGTAGGAGGTTCAACCTTTTTTAAATATTTAAATATATCGATGTTTTCATCTATTTGTTTAACATCATTTTCACCCCATTTAATTTGTTTTGAAGATTTTTTTTCACGTGGTTTGTCATATAATTTTTGTCTTTCATCCAAGTCGATTATGTCGTTTGTTAAAACACTGTTGTCGATGTTTTCCTTGTCTATTTTTATATAACGTATTTGCTGGTCTTGTTGAACTTGTTGAACTTGTTGAGATTTCTGTGTATTTTTATATTCGTAACTAGTATTTTTCTTATCTGGTTTTATAGAAGTCTCCGCAGGTGTAAGCCATTTTTCTACGTTGTTTTTATCAATATTTGTGTTATATATTTGATTCATTTCCATATTACGTTGCGCTATTGTTCTTTTTACGACAACATCCATTTCATCCAAAGGTTTATCAATACCATCTGCGAATTTTGGTCTTTCTGGAATAGGCTGTTTCATCGCATTAGAAAAATCCATTTGCCTTTTTTCCAAATCCTCTTCAAATTGACTTTGTCTTTTCCCTTTTATTTCTTCAATTGTAAATAATGGTTTATCTTGTTGAACATTTGACATAGTTTTTTTATTATTATCTAACACCATAATAATATATTGTAAAAACTTGCGGTTCATCGAAAGTAAATCAGACATATTATTTTTTTCCGTTTCATAAAATTGTGGTATTACTCTGTTAAAAAATTCTTTGAAATGATTTATTTCCATCGGTGTACTATTTTTAAAGTTATCATAATCAAGAATTATTTCCAATAACATATCAGTATTTTGTTTTTTTATAAAATCCTTGGACGACATCAAATTATATAAAGTAATATAAAAGTATTTATATTATTTTATAAAAATAGAATAAATAAGATTTTATTCATTCATATTCTATAAATCATCATTGAAATAAATTTTCCTGAACTTTTGCATATATTCATCTTTCAATATATGTGTCTTTAAATAATGACCTGTTATTTTATCTTCTAACATATGTACTATGAAAAATAAACTATACACACCACATTCAGTATTTTTATATTGATGTTCTACACCAAAATTTTCATCAAATGTGAAATCTATTCTTGGGTTCATATTATGTCCTTGTTCTATCACATTATCCACAAATTTCTTTATTTGAGCGGGTATTTTGTCTCCAACACTATCAAAAAAGAATATTTGTTTCTTTTTTATATTAATAAATAGTGAAATCCAGTGTGACCCCGATTTATAATGAGGATCAGTATTAAAAATAATTCCTATTTTTGTTTTTCCACGCTTCACTTGGTCTTTTAAATTGAAATCATCTAATTCAGGCCAAACAGACTCACCGAATAACTTTTTGGTATCATAATCGATTGGACTAGGACCTAAAAAATCAAAACACTTATAAGCCTTCTCATACTGTTTCATAACACTCAATATATCCATACTTGAAAGCCATTCGTTTGGGTTTTTTTTCCATTCATCTGGGGATTCTGGTGCAAAAGACTCCTCTAATTCTTTATCTAATTTTCCTGCAACGAATTTTTGTTTTAACCAACATGATTCACGATCACACGTTTTCTTTAAAAATGAATTCAAACTAGACCATATTTCTTTCGGGTCATTTGTTTTAATAACGTGATCTGGATGTCTCGCATTCCATAAATCTCTTAATTTATATAATGTTTCATCTGTCAAACAACTATAACTCTTATTTTCGGCAAGAGGACTACATCGTAGCTTTTTCATTTGCTTATTTAATGTTTTATCGAAGTTTCTATTGCTTTTAAGTGAATATCTACCCTTCTTTGTCTTCATTTTCTTCCGCGTCCGGGTTCTTCTCTTCATTGTTTTTCTTTTCATAAATATTACAGATATTTTTCTTTTTCTTAATAGAATTATTTTTAATACCTTTTGTCTTCAAATTTGGATCCTTCAAATTAATCTCTTTTTGTTGTGGTAGAATGATTGTCGGCTCCTTTTTAACATTCGTTTTCTTTACAAAAGAGTCTAATGTTTTCACATCCATTTTAACACTACGTAACATAAGTTTGTCAGCCTTTTCTTTTAACAACATACTTTCTTCTTCACTTATCTCTAAATTGTTTTCATCCTCTTCTATTTCATATTCTTTATATTCTTCTTGTAAAATGTCTGACGTATCAATCGATTTAAAACATGTAACACAAGTTTTAACATAATTATCAAATGCATATTTGATATCCGGTAATTGTGTAAGGGGGTTATCTAAACCATACAATATGTCTTTTGCTAAGCTCAATATTCTTTTTCTATAAAATTTCTTGTCTTTTTTATTGGCTGTTTTGTTTATTTTGTTTTGCATATGACGTTCTAATTGGTCTTTATTTAAAAAATAATTCAAGGTTATTTGATTAATAAGATTGTCTGTTTGTGATGTTGACATCGTTTTATTAATATTTAGTAATGTTTTATTCTTTCAAAAAAAACACAATATTTTTTATTTATATAATATATATAAAATATGCAGGATCTTATGGATTTCTTTTTTGGTCCTCTTGGAACCGAATATTGTGGTATTTTCTTTGTCTACACTATTTTCAGTCTTATTACATTAATAATTTCTATTGTTATGACTGTTATAAGTGTTTTCAAAAGAAGATTTAACTGGACCTCTATTGGTCTTATTGTTGTTAACTTTATTCTTTATATTCAATTAAGACTTCTTTACAATATGTGTCTATCAAGAAATATGTAAATAATGTTTTCTCTCTAATAAATAAATATTCATAATGGATTGTCTTGAATATTTATTCAATTTTTGTTGTTGTTATAATTTTCCAATAGGTGAAAATGACTACGGAAATATGAGGCGAAACACATCAAACGACCCAATACTTATACATGAAATATATAGTAATAATCAAATTAAACGTTAGAATAGAATATACTAATATTCTCTCTAAATAAAATATTAATCACATTTGTTTGTGTCAGGAATATTTCTAACTTGGACTCTTGTATTATTCATAAAAAGAGCGTGTCCTACATCTTCTATATTAGGATTGAATGCATCGAATTTCTCTCTATGAAACAAACCTTCAAATGGTTGTTCTACATTATGTTTTGGTGTAAAATTATAATGATATAAATCACTTGTGCTATTTGGTACATATACAGACTGACTACATTTTTGTAATGCAAATATTTGGTTTCTTAACTCTGATTCCGCATTTACTCTTGATGCGTAACCAGACCAAGGTGAATGTGTATTACCAGGGTTAAAAGTGTTGTTGATATTATAAATAGGAAGTTGAACCATGTTGACACTTGTTGGAGCTCTTGGGTCAACAATAGGCATAATAGAGTACTTTGTTGGAACGGCTCTTACATCTAAATAAGCTTGTAGAGGCTGGGATGGAATATTTCGCTCATAAATTCGCGTGTTTATATCTCGTCTGTCAATATATGCTTGTGAAACCTTTCCATTAGTTCCACAAATATTAGTATCTAAATTTGCATTCATCGTTTATATACGTTGATAATTTATTTTTGTTATTTGAAACATTTTATGTTAAATAAAATCTCTCTATGCAACTGAAAAAAAGGAACCATAAAAATAAATTATCTGTAAAATATATAATTCCTTTAAATATGTTTTTTTATCAAATACATGAATTTCAAGAAAGGTTATATGACATTATAGTTTATGGAACTTCATTAATATATATTGCATTAATAATTGGATTAATTAATGACAAACCTAAATATTTAACAATCATAAATGATTATCTGCCTATTTATATTTCTTTATTCTTAATTCTTAGATTTAACCCATATAGACACGTTAAATTTACAGAGTTGGATCGTAAAATTGCATTTGCTGCGGGGTTTTTCATTCTAACAACAAGTATTATTAATAATGTAGTTTTAGAATATTATACCAAAGAAATCAAACATTTTTTAGGATACAAAACAAGTAATTAGAGAGATTCTCTGCTATTAACCCTTAATCAATATTTTTCAACGTTCTTTCTTTTGGCTTCTTTTCAGTAGTGCTTATTTTATGACTCTTTTTATGACTTGAAGTAGGTGTAGTGTTTAATTTAATTTTTAAACTACCTTTATCTATATCTCTACTAGTCCTCCATTCTTTGTCGAAAAAAGTTTGCAACAATAACATCGTTTTTTTTGTAATTTCTTTTTCATTATTTTCGGTTTCTTCATTCTCATTTATAAAAACATAATTCAAATTATTCATATAATTTAACATAATATGTTTTATTGTTGTAGAGAGATTATCATTATAATTATCAATTATTTTATCCATAACGGAACTTTTCAATAATCTCTCTACACACTCATTATATGGTATAAAAAATTTGTAAGAAATCATTTTTATATAATAAACATTTTCTACAACCATTTTTTCATGTACACTATCATCTATATAACATATTTCTGTATCTACATCTATTCTAGTGCATTTTATAAAATCATTTATAGTTTTCTTTTCGGTAGTTCTATTTATTTCTATTATTTTCCCATTTTTTTTAAAAGCTCCCACAATTTGATCGAATAGTTTGAAATTAATTTTATTTTGGAAATAGTTTATTATATTTTTACTCCACACAGAAGGTCCTTTATTATTCGTATAAATCATCACACCATCACATACACCTATTTGTTTTTTATATTTTAAATAATTCAATATAGACACAATATTTGGTCTTAAAAATTCGGGGTATAGGTCTAATATTTCATTAAATAATTCAGGAGTCATCGTGAAGTCATCTCTAATATATCCGTTTAATTGTGGGCTGTTTTTACAACTCAATATGGCATCCCATAAAATGCCTAATTCCGTAAAATAGCCAAGTGTTTCATCTAAATCAAACACGACAATTTTCGATGTTTTCTTTGCCGACCCCATATATAATTTCTACAAATTATTTTATAACAAAAATATTTATTATATTTATTATATTTATAATATATATAATATAATAAATGGAATTAACCGATACTGATTATGAAAATGTATTGGATTATTATGAAGAAAAAATACCAAGAAGTCGCCGCCTTTTGAAAAAAAATACAGAATCAATCCTTGCCAAAAAATTATGTCGTTGTATTAAAAAAATAAAAGGAAAATACCCACAAACACCAGAAGGCAGATCTATCGGTATCTGTACCAAAAGTATTTTTAATCGAAAAGGATTGACAAGAGGTAAATTCAAATGTATTGGAAAAAAGAACGTCACTATACGCAAAATTAATAAAAAGAAATCGAAAACTTACAAGAAGGGTTCTAAAAAACAGAAAACAGAAAAATAAAACACACTATACTACTTTGTATATTTGAAATCTTTACTAGTAAATTCTTCGTCTTCATTTCTCTCTTTAAAATAATTCATAATCTCATCTTTTAATTTGTCAGGACAATTTTCGGTTGGTACTATTAACCCGAATTGTTCCTTATCGTATTTAACAAATGTTGTAGGATCGAATTCGTTTTCTACTAATATTTGCCATCTTTCTGTGTATTTACGATTTTTTTTTGAACCGTGATAATGATGTCGAATAACCCCAGGAACATATCCAAACCTCAAATTTTTAACTCTTTCTTGAAATTCTAAAACAGAATTCTTATAATTTTCAGTCGATTTTGGATTTAACGCTTTTAGACCATTCTTTATTAAAGAAAGCGACATTATATTATCGCCAGAACCCAAAATAGCCCTATCATATAATCCATTCATTTTATCATATGCCTTTCTGGTGCAAGCCCAAGCAAACCCAGGATGCCAATAATTAGGTCCTTTACCACAATATTGTTTCATTTTGGTGTGTTGATAACCTGCACTATTAAAAACCGACATAGTATATCCATTTTTATCTAGGTCAACCGCGTGACTAAATAATTGAACTATATCTTTTGTTCCATTCAGTATTTTCAATGTATCTTTTGCCCAGGAAAGATTTTCAAATTCAATATCAGCGTCAATCCATGCAAACGCTTTCCAATTCTTGGGTAATAATTTTTTCACAGCAATATTAATCATATTTTCTTTATGCCACAAAGGAGCACAATCAGTTCTTATTTGTAGATGATTTTTGTTATTTTTGTCGGTCACATAAAAATTTTGTTTACCATATGCAAGCTCAACAATATAAAGTATAACATGTTTTTCTTCATTTTCTATTCTTTTAATAAATTCTCGTGCTAAAATATATCGAATAGCATATAAACAAGGGTTTGAAATAACTATAACGACGTGTAGTTTTTTCTCAATAGGTTCATTATTTAATAGAGCTTCCTTTATAGGATTCGAATCATATTTTATATTATCAATCTCAATATTATTTATGACGGTCATTTTATTATTTTATTATATATTAAAACAATAAAATAAATATTATACTAATGGTTATGATAAATGGTCTATTACACTTAATAATATTTTCTCTTGATCACTCAATTTTTGAAATATTAGTACATCGTCCATTTTTAATTGCACGTGGGATGGTTTGTAACTAAACACTTTGCACACTATATAAACACCATTGTCTGTCACTTTTACATCACATAAAACACCGCCTTTTTTTAATTCAACCGGTTTACTTTCACATATAGGTATCCATCTTACAAAAGAACCGGTTTTCAAATCACCCATTTCATCTACATATTTATAGTCTTCCAATTTTTCCATATATTCGTTGAAAACATCATATGGTAATCCTAATTCTTTCAAAATTTTTATATTCATTTCGTGCATTTTTTTTGTGTTAAAATTCATTATTTTTTCATTTTTCTCATTATCTAATGCTTTTAACAACTTATTCACATCTAAATCACTTTTTTCTAATTCTGTTTTCTTATTATATTTGATATTCATATTATTATATATTTATATAAATATGAATTATTTAAATATTTTATATTATTTTGTTATTACCAACTTCCAAATGCACCACCACCCAAAGCAGCATTTGCAGCCATAGGTTCATTCATCATTCCAAAATTTTCCATTCCAGGTGTTGCAGCATTAACTAATGGTGTCGAATCATTACGATGCATATTGTTATAATCTGGTAATTGTTGTGTTCCCATATTGTTATTTACTATTGGTAAATTATTTATTGCGGTACCATCTGCAAACATAGCTTGACCGGTTGCTGCTTGGTTCATATTTTGTGAAATAGGTTGACTAACTCTAATAGTAGCATTTTGTCCGTTTCCGGCAGGTTTCTTCTTCTTTTTATCATCTTGTTTACCATTCCATAATTCACTTAATCTTTCAACTAAAATATTGATTTTTTCACCCAATTTTGTTTGTAAACTCAAAATAAGCATTATAAATCCTAATGTTGGAACAAATGTATATGTTACATCTGGATATCTAATACCACTATATGTTGGAACGAATGTTACAACACGATTTATAATAATAAACCCAATAAATATAACTGCTAATTGGATAACGACTTCTGCTAAAATTTCAGTAGATCCCTTTTGATCGTCGGCATCAGGAATATATTTTTGTAATAATTTGTTTAACATAATCATTGGTATTACAGATAAAAATGTATATTGAAGAGTATTCAAAAATTCGGCTTTTCCTTCATCATTAAAATTAAATACATATTTTACGAAACTTTTTGATTTTGGTCCTTCTTCTAAACTTTCCATATGATTTATAAAAAGAAATTAATATTATTAAAAAGAGTTAAAGGCAATTCTAAATATTTATTACAACTAAAATAATTAAATGAATCCGGTTTTTTTGATTGTGAACGTTTTTGTCGACTTTATGAAAAGAATATGTGCGGTGTTTTTTGGAACAACTTGTTTTATTATTATGTTTAAATTCAATACCTTTTTGTTTTCAAATTTTACTCTTATTGTAAATCTCATAAATGAAACTATTCAAAATAATGGTGCTATTATATGCAATCATGAAGAGAAACAATATATTAATTTGCTTAATAAGATTATTCATTCAGGTCATTTAGAAATTGGAAGAAATGGGGAAACATATAGTGTGTTTGGTGAATGTATGCGTTTTTCTCTTAAAGATAATAAAATACCCATTTTGACTACTAAAAAGGTTGCTTGGAAAACTTGTTTGAAAGAATTATTATGGTTTATTGGTGGTAAAACAGATAATAAATTATTGAAGGATCAAGGTGTACATATTTGGGATGCAAATAGTACCAGAGAATTTCTTGATAGTGTTGGGTTGGAAAAATATGATGTCGATGAACTTGGACCAATTTATGGTTATCAATGGAGGAATTTTAATAAACCTTACACAAATAAAAATGTAAATGAAAATGGTGATAAAGGTATAGATCAACTTCAACAGATTATTGATACACTTAGAGACCCAGAAAAACGCACGAGTAGGCGAATTATTATGACTGCTTGGAACCCATGTCAACTAGAACAAATGGCTTTACCACCTTGCCATGTATTATGTCAATTTAATGTACACGACGGAGATCAATTATCGTGTGCTTTATATCAACGTTCTTGTGATCTACCATTAGGATCGCCGTTTAATATTGCTTCATATAGTTTTCTGACTCATTTGTTAGCAAGACACTGTGGATTAGAAGCATATGAACTTGTTTACTTTATGGGTAATTGCCATATTTATAAAGAACATATCGAAACTATTAAGTTACAATTATCCAGAATCCCATATAGTTTTCCAACGTTGAAGATTAAAACATTTAAAGAAAAGATAGATGATTATCAGGTGGATGACTTTGAAGTGGAAAATTATAAATTTTATCCTCCAATTAAAATGGAAATGGTTGCTTAGGATTTTTGAATAATAAATAAATTATTTAGAAAAATATTATTAATGCGTCAACAATTTAAAAACAATATGTATATAATTAATATTAAATGAGTAGAGCAAATCAATCGGCTATTAATAGAAGAGCTGGGGGTCAACAAATGCCTCCTTCTCAAATGCAACAACGTCAAACTGTTGGTATTTCTTCCCAACAAATGATGCAACAACAACAACAACAGCAAAGAATGGTGCAACAACCACAAATGGCATCACCATATAAACAGCAACAACCAGGTCAAGGACCTATGAAATCTGTTTCATTCCAAGATCCATATCAAGACCATATATCACAACAACAACAACAGCAGCAACAAACACAACAACCTCCAAGAAAAGGTAAGATTACTGTGTCTGATGCAATTGCGTTGACTACATTACGTCTAGGTCGTGTAGAACAAATCGTAGAACAATGGCAAAATGAAGGTCATAATCCAAGAGGTGATTTAAATCCAGATGGTAGTGTTTCAACAGAACCAAGTGTCGATCCAAGTGTAATTATGAGTTTAATTTCGCGTATTGAAAACTTGGAAAAAAGACCAGTTACTCAATCAAGCTCTTCTGTGTTTGATATCAAACCTACAGATGATAAAATTGAAAGTTTAAAACAAGAAATTATTTCATTAAAGAAAATTGTTTCTACTATTACACAAGAAATGTCACAAATTAAAGAAAATGCTATGAAATTACAAATGTTTACTATGGAAACAAATCAAAAATTAATTAATGCTGTCATGAGCAAACCACCACCAGTTCCATTCGGTCGTTTAGTTACACCTGTTTTGGACCATCAAGAAGAAGTTATTGGCGGTGAAACATTAATAGATAATTCTTATTTAAATAATGATTTCGAATATTCACCAAATGTAGAAGATAGTATAGATTTAAAAGAATATATTAAAAATGAATTTGTTCCACAAGAGATTTCGTGCGAAAACGGACAATTATTCACAGAAAATGTATAAATGTCTTTTATAATATGAAATGATTTAGTAAAAACAGTTTTTATTTAGCGCCAAAACTGGATTACGTAAAAAACAGAGAAAATTATTATTATTTTTTATTAGTCGAATGAAAATAATAATAGGTTTATTTATATTTTGTTTAGTGTTATTTTTATATTTACATATTCAATTCCACCTAAAAACAAGTGACGATTTAGAAATGTATGAAATAAGTGATGCTTCTAAGGAAAAATTAGAAGAAATATGCGATTTAAGACAGCCAGTCCTTTTTGACTTTGATAGTTCTAAAATAGAACAAACTACACATGCTTCATATTTATTGGATAATTATCCTGCATTCGAAATAAAAGTTAGGAATGTTAAGGAAAATGATCCAAACACCGAATTATATATGCCTCTAACTATTCGTAACGCGGTTAAATTGTTTAGTGAAGATAACAATAACAGTTATTTCACAGAAGGAAATCAAGATTTTTTACAAGAAACCGGTGTTGTTAAAAATATGCAATATAATGATGAATATATACGACCATATATGGTTTCTAATTGTAATTATGATATAATGATGGGTAGTAATAATGTGACGACACCGTTTAGATATGAACTAAATTATAGAAATTATTTTTTGGTAACAGAAGGAAGTATTAGTATTAAATTAACTCCTCCAAAAAGTATTAAATATTTATATCCTTATAATGACTATGAAAATTTTGAATTTAGAAGTCCTGTTAACCCTTGGAAACCACAACCCCAATATACAGCTGATTTTGATAAAATAAAATGTCTCGAATTTACTATAACAAAGGGCAAAATAATTTATATTCCTGCTTATTGGTGGTATAGTATAAAATTTAATAGTGGTTCGTGTATTTCTTGTTTTCGTTATAGGACATATATGAATAACATCGCTATTTCACCTCATATTGGAATGTACACGCTTCAAAATCAAAATATTAGAAGAGATATAGTTAAAAAAGTGAGTGTAAACGAAATTGGAAACCATCAAGTAAAGAGTATAGAACAAAATAATAATAACAATCCTGATAAACAAGAACCAGTCATAGAAAAGACAACACTTATAGATAACTTATTACCTACACCACAAGTAGAGGAAAATAATATATAAATATATTTAAAGACATATTTGTATATTATATATTATAAAATTACAATAAACTGAGTAAATGTATAAAATAAATATAAATGACCGCAGTTATTCTTCTTGGGAAATAGAAGACGCCATTACTGGTTCAGCTGTTGGAAATATTTGTGAACCGCTTGAAAAGAAACTATTTGATGGCGATATTTTTTCATTAGAATCTGGTGTTTTCACATTAAATCAATCTAATATTAGAGATTGTAAGTGTATACCTGGGGTTTTAATATTAGATGGAAATAAGACATATGGGCGCGAAAAAAAGAAGAATAAACCTGACGGTAAATTATTATATAAATGTATCCCAGATAACAAAAAAATACCCGAATTTCTGGTTCCATATGAACTAAAAGAAATCGGTTTCTCTAAAATATATCAAAACCTCTATGTCACCTTTTATTTTGATACATGGAATGAGAAGCATCCACAAGGAAAATTGGAAAGTGTAATCGGTCCTGTTAATAAATTGACAAACTTCTATGAATATCAAATTTTTTGTAAAGATTTAAATATTTCAATCCAAAAATTCAATCGGGCAGCAAATAGCGTCGACGTTGGAGAAACTCACGATGAAGTTATTAAAAATATTTATGAAAAATTCAAAACCACCGCAAAAATACAAGACAGAAGAAACGTCCACCAAATATTCACAATTGATCCACAAGGAAGTCAAGATTTAGATGACGCATTTAGCGTTCAAGAATGCGATGATGGTTCCACGATTGTCAGCATATACATAGCAAATGTGGCGCTAATATTGAATGCGCTAAATCTCTTGGATTCTGTTTCTAAACGCACCTCTACCATTTACCTGCCCGACAAAAAGAAATCCATGCTGCCGCCTATTTTGGGCGACCATTTATGCAGTCTTCTTGAAGAGCGCGAACGTTTTGTATTTGTACTTGATTTGAAGATTGTTGACGGTTTTATTTGCGAGACTAAATTTTCGAATGCCATAGTTCTTTTGACCAAAAATTATACATATGATGACTTCCAGTTATTATGTTCCGATTCTTATCGATTGTTAAAAGATTGTGCTCTAAAACTTTCTAGAAATTATAAATATTTGGAAACGATTAATGACAGTCACGATGTGGTTTCATATTTTATGATATTGATGAACTGTGAGTGTGCTAAGGTTATGATGAAATGTGGTAACGGGATTTTTAGAACTAATTCTTTGAAACCTGAATTAAAAAATAGGGTTGATTATGTTTTGCCAACTGATGTAAGTGATTTTTTGAAGAATTGGAATAGTTCTACAAGTGAATATATGGCATTAGAAAAAAATGATGACGCCCGGTTAAATCATGAGTTGATGGGATTAGAAGCATACATTCATATTACTAGTCCTATTAGACGTTTAGTGGATTTGCTTAATATGATTAAAATACAAGAAAATTTAAACCTTATGACTCTTAATACGCAATTTTATAATAATTGGATTTGTGAAATTGATTATATAAATAATTCGATGCGAAAAATAAGAAAAGTGCAAAATCTTTGTAGTTTGCTTTGTTTATGCAGTAAAAATGATGGTAATGACAGGATTTTATACAACGGATATGTTTTTAACAGAATTTGTATTAGTATTAATGAAAACGATTGCAATTATAAATACGATGTTTATTTACCTAAAATAAAAATGGTTTATTCATTCAAAAGTAGAGAGAATTTGGATAATTATAGTAGTCATAGTTTTAAGATATTTGTTTTTGAGGATGAAAATAGCTTCAAAAGAAAGGTACGAATTCAACTTATTCAACAGTAACAACCTTTGCCAAATTTTTTGGTATATCCGGGTTTATTCCTCTACCAACCGAAATATTAAACGCCAAAAGTTGTAACGGAATGATCGCCAAGAGTGAACTGAATGATACATTTGTATTTATTTCTATTTGCCTCGTTTTTGAAAAACTTTTTCTCTCTATATCTTCTTTATAAATTTGATCAGTAATTAAAAAAACGGGTGATTTCCTTGAAACTACTTCTTCTATACAATTATTTACTTTTGATATAAATGCCTCAATTGTACTTATTATGATTACTGGGAAATTTTCGTCCAACAAAGCAAAAGGACCATGTTTCAAACTACTTAATGAATATGCCTCCGAGTGGACATACGATATCTCTTTTATTTTAAGTGACCCCTCTCTTGCAACATACTCATCTACATTTTTTCCAAGAAGAAAAAGATTATTAACATCATTTTCTATAAATAATCTGGATAAATTTTTTATCTTTGACCCACATTTTTCAATCGTTTCTTTGAAATCATTTGACAAATTATGCAAATCCTTTATTATTTTTACTCTTTTCATCTCATTTAAATTGTGTATTTGAGAGAACCATATTGCCATAAGGGTTAAACATATTACTTGACTTGTAAATACTTTTGTCGAAGCAACCGACATTTCCCTTCCAGCATTACAATAAATACCACAATCTACTTCTCTCGCAATAAGTGAGTCCACAACATTTATCACCCCAATCGTTATTACATTACTCTCTTTGGAAATCTCAATACACCTATATAAATCCCTGGTTTCACCCGATTGACTTATTAAAATTAAAGCTGTTATACCCTTCCTAGGTATATCATTTACTGAAAAATCGGCACCATCTATTATTTGCACAGAATCAAACTGACATAAATTCTTGAAAAAATGAGCGCCATATAATGCTGAATGATAAGATGTACCACATCCTAAAAGTATTATATTATTAACTTCTTTCAATTTTTCTGTGTATTGTTCTAATCCTCCCAATTTTACTTCTGTTGTGCTTTTTATTCTACCTCCCATATTCAACGCTTTAAGAACCGTTTGTGGCTGTTCATATATTTCTTTTTCAATCCAGTACTTATATGGCGAGGGAGTTAAATCAAAGACATTTTCAGTTATGTTTTTATTGTCGTATTTATGGTCTGTGTGTATCTCCAATTTGTTTGCGACATTTACTTTAATAGTACACACATCATCCGTTTTTAAAATAATATAGTTATTAACCTTATTGCAGAAACCGCTTTGTTCTGATGTTATTATAACATATTCGTCTGTTGAACCTACTAAAAGTGGACTACCATTTCTTACTGCATATAATGTTTTAGGTTCTTTTGAATGTAAAATTAATAATCCATAAGTTCCACGTAAGAGAGAAATTGTTTGCATAATTGCTTTACTAACAGTTTCTACCTTTTTGATGTCATAAAAATAAGAAATAAGATTAACTATTACTTCTGTATCCGTCTCTGATTGGAAAATGTAATTATTTTCTTTTAACATATCTTTGAGTTCTGCATAGTTCTCTATAATTCCATTATGCACTAAAACAAAGTTGCCATTCATGCTTTTATGCGGATGCGCGTTTATTATTGTTTTAGCTCCATGTGTAGCCCAACGATTATGACCTATTCCTATTATTGTATTTGCTGAATTGTTATTTATTGTTTCTAAGTTGTTCATTGAAGCAAGTTTACCTAATGATGACTGATTATTTGTAGTAATCTCTCTAAAACGTAAGAATTTATTATTGTCTTTGTCTAATAATGCAATACCAGAAGAGTCGTAGCCTCGATTTTGTAGTTGAGTTAACCCTTCTAAAATACTATTGTAAATATTTATTTGCTCGTTTCTTGTAAGTATACCAAATATTCCACACATTTTGGATTTTTTATTATATATATTGTCAAACTAGTTTTATTGGGTTTTTAACTAATCTAATTGATCATAATTAACAAAAAAATTGAATTAAAAGTATTATACGTATTATATTATTATCTAAATTAATTATTAAAAATGGATACAATCGAATATACGACTTTAACCAAAATTGAACTTTTAAAAATATGTGAAGAAAATAATATCACCGGTTGCAAATCAAAAACTAAGAACGAAATAATAGCAGAAATTAATAAAAAACTGTCGAACCCTATTCAAACTGTTGCTACTATTAATGACGATTTATTGAAGTTCACAAAATGCGACATATTTACACCTGACAATATATCACAATTAATGGCGTCAAAACTACGTAACAAAGGGAGTCTATTAGAACCATCTGTTGGAAATGGAAAATTATTAAAATATGTTAATATTCAAAATTATTGCGATATCGATGTTTATGAACTTAAAACGGAGTATATAAATCAAATTGATAATCCTGCTATAAATAAATATAATAAGGATTTTATCAAGACTGAAATCACAAAAAAATATGACAATATAATTATGAATCCACCATATATACGAATACAAGATTTGTCGTGTGAATATAGGTCATTTTTGAAATTAAATTATGATATAATAAACGTCGGGCTAGTAGATATTTATTACGCTTTTATAATAAAATGTTTGAATTTGCTGAATGACGATGGTGTTATGGTAGCGATTACACCGAATTCATATTTATATAATAAATCGTCACATAATTTGAGAAAATATTTATTCGATAATACATTTATTGA
>VFQS010001385.1_pt1 | contig 22464 bp, 26 predicted proteins | sample 3512361 | NCBI WGS metagenome assembly VFQS01 (sample SAMN10412375, study PRJNA504923) | tailings metagenome | isolation source: Relicate 1 Philex TSF3 active mining | place: Philippines
AATCAGGAGTCCAATACGTGTCGCGGTACTCCTTAACCCCAGCGTCGTACTTCTTGCTCATGGAGATTCTCCGGAAGGATCGGTAAGGGATCGGATGAGGAAACGCCTCAGATCAGGCGCTTCTTCGGATCAGTCCTTCTGACCGGCGTAGTTGCCGTTACCCAGGGCGGGCTCGACCTCGCGATGGGGACGGGCAATGATGTGGGCAGCCACCAGGCCATCGCCCACGCGCTCACAGGCATCGGCGCCAGCGCGCACAGCGGCGTTCACAGCACCGGTTTCACCGCGCACCATCACGGTGACGTAACCGCCGCCGACGAACTCGCGGGCGATCAGGCGCACTTCGGCAGCCTTGGTCATCGCGTCAGCGGCTTCGATCGCGGGCACCAGGCCCCGGGTCTCGATCATGCCGAGGGCGATGCCCATGGTTTCGTTAGCCATTACCTGCTCCTGGTGGAGGGGTTGAATGTTCGCCAGCAACAGTGCTCCCCGACTAATCCCCCCGTCAACCCGTTGGGCGGCCAGTGCTGATCACCGTTTCCCGCGCATCAGATAAGGGGTGCTTATCTGATGAACACAAATCGTTAGGTAATCCTTGGCAGCCCAGTGGCCGCAGGTGTTCTCGTCTCTTGCCGCCGCCGCCACTCCTGCACAATGCTGGATTCTGGATCTGGAGCACGTCCCTGTCTCTGCCTGTGTTGGTGATTGCCAGTGGCAACCCCCACAAGGTGGAGGAACTGAGCACGATGCTGGAGCTGGTGAATCTGGAGGTGCGCCAGCAGCCCCGTGATCTTGAGATCGAAGAAACGGGCAGCACCTACCTGGAGAACGCCCGCCTGAAGGCTGAAACCGTGGCGGCCCTCACGGGCCACTGGGCCCTGGCCGACGACTCGGGCCTGGAGGTGGATGCCCTGGGCGGCGCCCCGGGCATCTACTCCGCCCGCTACGCCCCCACCGACCACGAGCGCATCCATCGCCTGCTGCAGGCCATGGGGGACACCCTGTATCGGGGTGCCAGCTTCCGCAGCGCCATGGCCCTGGCCGATCCCAGCGGCACCACGGTGCTGGAGGCGGAGGGCGAGTGCCGCGGTCGCATCCTGCGGGCCCCTGACGGCCATGGCCCCGGTTACGACAGCGTCTTTCACGTGCGCGAAGCGGGCAGCAGCTACGCCCGCATGGGGGCCCATCTCAAGAGCAAATTGGGGAGCCGCGGCAAGGCCGCCCGTGCGCTGGCCCCGGGTCTGAGACGCCTGCTGGGGCTCGGCTGAGCCGCAGCTCGCCGGAGTCGGCTTCAGCCGCTGGCGTTGGCGTTGATGTGGTGGATGGCGCGCATGGCGGCAGCGGCGGCCTCCTCCACGTCGCCTTCCCGGCCGGCCAGGGTGAGACGGCCGAAGGCACCCACGGCCTTCACATCCACCACGGTGATGTTCGAGGCCTTCTCCGCTTCGTTGGCGGCGATCAGCACGTAGCCGGCGGGTTCTGTTTCCAGGATGAACATGCTCATCCCGGCCTGGATCATCGAGCCGCGGCGGTTCTGGCGGTTGATCAGCACCGCGTGGTCGGGGGTGATCGCGCGAATGATCTCGGTCCAGCTCACCTCGCAGCGGCTGCGCTGCTCCACCCGGTTGCCGATGGCTTCCAGCACCACATCGCCCGAGTGCAGCACGCTGCTCTGGTCGCGGTGGTAGATGGCCAGCGAGCCGAAGGCCCGCTCCACCACCATCTGGCCGAGGCGCACGGTGCTCGCTTTCAGCGCGATGTCGGTGACGCGGTGCACGGCCATGCCCGGCGACACCTCCAGCCACAGGCAGGCATCACCGGGAATGGGCAGGAAGCCCTGGCTCACCGTGCCCATGTAGGCAGCGAGCTGGGGTTGCAGCGAATCGAGAAACACATACGTGCGCAGCTCGATCGACTGCACATGGCTTGACTGGGCCGCCAGCCGTGAGCCTTCGCTGTCGGTGGTGATCACGCAGCTCGCGCCATCCCCATCGGGATCCACGAGTGTGCCTGTGATCATCGGATTGCCGCCGCGCTCACCACTGCCGAAGCCCGTGCGGGTGGGGAGCCTGCCGGAGGGGCCTGACACCAATGTGTTGCGCCGCTGCCGATTGGCCCGTTCGTCTCGTGGCAGCGGTCTGGAGGGCATGTGGTGCGCTGGATCTCCCGGTGAACTTGCCCTGATGGCGGCGACTTTACCGCCTGCATCCCCAGCCGCCCGGAGGGCCCGGCGTCAGCCCTGGGACTTCAGCCCCACCAGCTTGAGCGAGTAATCCCACACCTTGGCGGCGGTATCGGGATTGCTCGCCTTGTCGGAGAGCTCCTGGCTGAATTGCTTGCCGCCCTTCTTCTGGCGGTTGCCCCAGCTCCAGTGCACCCCTGAGGTGGCGAACTCGGGATCGGCCACCACCTGGGCCACCCGTTCGCCGGCCAGGGCCTGGCTCACGTAGCCGCCGGTGATGTTTTTCTGGAACCAGGGAAAGATCGTCTGGAAGGCCTTGGGGGTGTTGCGGAACAGCGGTGTGTCGGCCACACAACCCGGGTAGAGCGAGCTGAAGGTGATGCCGGTGCTCTGGTGCAGCCGCCGGTGCAGCTCCTGCGTGGTGATCATGTTGCAGAGCTTGCTGTCCTTGTAGGCCTTGCCGGGTTTGAAGGGCTTGCCGCTGGCCATCGCGATCGGTGCCTTGAAGCCGGCCTCGAAGCCAGACAGATCGCCCAGATCAGCGGGGGCGGGGATCGGGATCTTGCCGCCGAGCTCCTTGGAGTTGGCCGTCACGGTGCCCAGGATCACCACGCGCCGGGAGGGATGGGTGGAGCGCTGCAGATCCGGAAGCAGCAACTGGATCAGCAGGAAGTGGCCCAGGTGGTTGGTGGCCATCGAGATCTCGTAGCCCTGGGGGGAGCGCTCGGGCTGCTTGAGCCGTGGCTTGTAGACGGCCGCGTTGATCACCAGGGCATCGAGGGGCCTGCCGATCGAGGCCACAAGGGTTTCCACGCCGGTGCGCACGCTCTCCAGATCGCCCAGATCCATGCGGATGTGGTGCAGCCGCTCGGAGGGAATCCCCAGGGAGTCGGCAGCCTGGCCTGCTTTCACCGGGTCGCGGTTGGCGGTCACCACCGTCCAGCCGCGGTCCACCAGGGCCTTCACGGCGTTGAGGCCCACCCCGGAGGTGGTACCGGTGATCAGGACCGTCCCTGGGGTGCCGGAGATGGCAGCGGCCATGGAGCTGGGCAGCGTGGGCGCCCCAACTTACGGAGTGCGCCTTGCGCTGCGCCGCCGCTCAACGCTGGGAGGCAACAGTTGGAAATGCCGGGTCGTCCGCCTTGTCCCACACCACCCGCAGGCGGTTGGGAGCGATCCACTGGTTCTGTTCACGGATCAGCCGCTGCTCGCCGTCGGTGCCGAACAGACGATCAAAACGGTCGCGGGCACGGGCGAGCTTGGCCTGCTCCAGGTCGAGCACAGCGGCCAGTTCCCCCTGGCGATCCATCCGTTCCTGATAGGCGCCCGCCAGGCGCAACAGGCTCACGCCGGCCAACAGGGCCAGACTGCACTTCACCGTGAGCCCAATCACACTGCAGACCAGCTCGCGGCGCTCCTTGGAGACGGCTGAAGCCGGGGCCAGCGAGGGAAAGTCGAACGAGGCGTCGAACGAGGCAATGTCTGTGGGACCACCCCTGCTGACGGCCCGTGCTCTGGCTCGAGCGGCAAGGCTTGGCGTGACACCCATCGTTGAAATCCCCACGGCTGCCGTTCAGGTGAGCCGCTCCAGGCAGCGGCGAGCAGCACTGGCGTGGTTCTAGCGTCCCGGGCCGGCGCTGCCAACCCGGGACGCGGGCCTGGATCAGGCCTTATAGAGGCTGAAGCAGAGGCGCACGGCCAGAACACCGGCGTGGGCGGCCACCACCAGGGCGATCAGCACTTCGGCTTGGCTGAGGGCGGAAACCATGGCGGCAGGAACGAACAACAGATCGGCACCATTCTTCGGGTCTCGGGGGCTACCGTCCAGCCTCGCGAGCCCTGCTGTCACAGCTCTTGATGGCCGACCCCTGCCCCCCTGCCCCGGCCGGCCCGCTGCTGGTGGAGGCCGATGCGATCCGGCGGTTGGATCTCTCCGCCCTGGACGGCCTGGCCCGGCTGGCCCCCGCCGATCTGCTGGCCAGGGGCGGCAGCGTGAGCCTGCAGCTGCGCTGGCCCCGCGCCGACGACGATCCGCGCGAGCTCTCCGAGATTGCCGAGGTGCGGCTCTGGGCCCTGCGCGCCGATGCCGCCTATCCCTGGCTGCCGCTGCTGCTGGAGCGCAGCAGCGGCGAGCTCACGCGCCATGTGGCCATGCTGCTGCCCCATGGCTTCATCCGTAGCGAGGGCATCCGTTTCGCGCCCGAGAGCCTGGAGCTGTGGATGACCCATCGGCTTTTCCTGCTCGATGGCTGGGCCCGCGGCCATGGGCTCAACTGCCGCCAGGGTCTGGGGCAGATGGCCGCCGTGCTCGGTTTTGAGCTGGACCCCGGCTTCTGGGATTCCCTGCCTCAAGCCTGAGCCGCGGGATGTCAGGAGCCGGCCAGCAACAGTTGCAGGGCGCGGCGGGCGCTGTCGACGGCGAGAAACAGGGTGAAGCTGCGCAGCAGCCACACCAGCCGCGCCTCTGGCACGGTGTTGAGCCGCTGCGCCGACCACTGGGCCCCCACGGCCGCGGTGCAGCCCAGCACCAGGCCCACCGGCAGCAGGGCGCGGCCGTCCTGCAGGAACGCCAGCGATGCGGTGGCCGAGGCCATCAGCACCGCCAGGGTGCTGAAGCGGATCGCCAGGTGCACCGGCACGGCCAGGAGCCGCACCATCAGCGGCACCATCACCAGGCCGCCGCCCACCCCGAGCATGCCGCTGGCCAGGCCGGCCACCAACCCTACGGAAGCCAGGCCGGCCAGATCCCGCGGCGTCTCACGCCGTTCGCCGCCGCTCGGCAGCTCCCGTTGGGAGCGGATCACCAGGCTGAGCAGGCCATACATCGCTCCCTGCAGGGCCAGCAGCAGCCAGCCCTGCAGGCCGAACCCCAGGTGGCTGAACAGCCCGCCGCCGGCTGCCGCCCCCACGCCGATGGCCAGGCCGCTCCGCAGCGGCAGGGTGCGGTTGCGCAGATGGGCCCAGGTGCCACCGAACGTGGTGGGCACGATCGCCACCGTGCTGGTGGCCAGGGCCGCATGGGGGCTCAGTCCCAGCAGCAGCAGCAGCGGCGAGAACACCAGCCCGCCGCCGATGCCCAGCAATCCGGAGAGCAGGCCGGCCAGCAGGCCCAGGGGCAGTAGCAGCGGTAGCAGGCTCCACGCCATCGATCCGACACTGGGGGCATGCAGGCGCCCTCAGCTTCGGTGATCGCCCAGGCCCATTCCCCCCTGCAGCTGCTGCCCAGCCTGGAGCTGGCGGGGGCGTGGCAGATGGCCATCGACGCCTGGATGCTCGAGCAGCGCCGGCCCCTGCTGCGGCTCTACCGCTGGCGACGCCCCACCCTGTCGCTGGGCCATCACCAGCGGCGCCTCGAGCCCTGCTGGCTGGCGCTGGCCCGCAGCGGTGCCATTGAGCTGGTGCGGCGCCCGTCGGGTGGGCGGGCCGTGCTGCATGGGGGTGATCTCACCTATGCCCTGGTGTGGCCGGAGGCCGGTGGCAACCGCGAGCAGGTTTACCGCCAGGCCTGCGGCTGGTTGCAGCAGGCGTTTGCGGCCTTTGGCCAGCCGCTGCAGTTCGGCCGCCAGGCCGCCAGCAGCCAGCGCTCCAGCTGTTTTGCCCTGAGCACCGCCGCCGATCTCGTGCATGGCGACGGCCGCAAGCGCGTCGGCAGCGCCCAGCTGTGGCGCCAGGGCTGCCTGCTGCAGCACGGCAGCATCCAACTGGAGCCTGCGGCTGCCCTCTGGCAGCAGCTGTTTGGCGTGGCACCGCCCTCTCTGGCGCCCTTGCCCCTGGCTGGCCGGCAGCTGGAGGCGGCCCTGATCGAGAGTGCCGGCGCCTGGCTGCCCCTGGCTTGCGGCGGCATTCAGCCCACCAGCCTGCGCCCAGAGGATCTGGCCCGGATCAGCCGCCTGGCCGTTGGGTTTCAGGTGGATCTGGCTTCACCGGAGGCCACCATCGAGCGCACCACGGGCGCCAGCGCCAGTCCGAGCGGATAGCTGTTGTGGCGGCGGGCTGCCTCCAGCAGGGGGGCCGGCAGGCGCAGCCCCAGTTGGCGCAGTACCGCCTCGCCCAGGCCTGGACGGTCGATCGTGCCACTGGGCAGCCCGGCGGGGCTGAGCACCAGCAACCGGTTGCCGCCGCACTCCTCCAGTTGCTGCACGGCTTGCCAGAGAGGGGCCGCCTCGTCGATCGCCGGCAGGCTGGAGAGCGGGCGCAGGTGATCGCCGATGCGATCGCTGTCCCAGCGCTGCACGGGCAGCTGCTGCAGGGGCTGGTCGTCGATCACGCCCCGCCAGCGACCGCCGTCGGTCACCAGCAGCCAGTCGCCCTGGCCAGCGGCTTCGGTGTCCGCCAGACGGATGCGGCTCAGGTCGCGCAGCTTGCCGTTGGCTTCGAGCACCCGGAAGCGGCGGCCGGCGGCGTCGCGCACCTTGAGCTCATTGAGGCTCTGTTGCAGGGCCAGCAGCTGGCTCTGGTTGCGGGCTGCCCCCAGGCCGAACCAGCCCAGGAGCATCAGCCACACCCCAGCGGCGCCCCGGCCGTTGAGTACCAGCACCGCCCCCAGACCCACCGCCAGGTAGGCGAGGAACCGACCGCAGGCGTTGGCCACCTGGATGCCGCGGCGCTGGCTGCCGCTGGCCTGCCACACCAGGGCCTTCACGATCAGGCCGCCGTCGAGGGGCAGGCCCGGCAGCAGGTTGAACAGGCCCAGCACCAGGTTGAGGCGGCCCAACTGGCCAGCCATGGCCCCCAGCCAAGGGGCCAGATGGGAGGCCGCATGGGTGCTCGCCAGCAGGGCGATGCCCAGGGCCAGGCTCACGGCCGGACCGGCCGCTGCCACCAGCAGGGCGCCGACGGGGGTGCTGCATTCGCGCTCCACACTCGCCACCCCGCCCAGCAGGAACAACGTGATGCTGCGCACCTTCACCCCCTGGGCCAGGGCCACCAGGGAGTGCCCCAGCTCGTGCAGCAGCACCGACACGAACAGCAGCAGGGCGGTGGCCAGGCCCAGGCCCCACAGGGCGCCGGCCCCGAGCGCATCGCGCAGCTGCACGGCGTAGTGCTGCTGGAAGGCCGCGGTGGCCAGCAGCAGGATCACAAACCAGCTCGGATGGATCCGCAGCGGGATGCCGCGGATCGTCAGCAGTTGCCAGCCTTCGCCCACGGGCCTCCGGTGCAGAGCCGAATCCTAGAAAAGACGAGTGTTTCGGCCTCGGCTGCATGGCGCCGCTGCTCAAGATCTGCGGCCTGCGCCAGCATCACCAGGCGGCGGCGGTGGCTCGCCTGGGGGTGGATGCCATCGGCGTGATCGGGGTGGAGGCCTCGCCGCGCTGGGTTCCTCCCGAAGCACGCGGCGCCCTGTTCGGGGCGATGGCCAACGCTGCTCCGGCCTGCCGGCGTGTGCTGGTGGTGGCCGATCCCGCCGACGCCGTGCTGGCTGAACTGGCGGCAGACCGGGGCCACACGGTGCTGCAGCTCCACGGCGAGGAAACCCCGGCACGCTGCCGTGAACTGCGCCAGCTGCTGCCCGGCCTGGAGCTGTGGAAGGCACTGCGCATCCGCCAGCCGCGTGATCTGGAGCGCGCGGCGGCCTATGGCGCCGTGGTGGATGCCCTGCTGCTCGATGCCTGGGTGCCGGATCAGCTGGGGGGCACGGGCCATCGCATTCCCCTGGATTGGCTGGAGGGCTTTGCCCCCGCCGTGCCCTGGTGGCTGGCAGGTGGGATCCGGGCTGATCGGATCTCGGGGTTGCGGCAGGCCAGGGCGGCGGGTCTGCGCTTCACTGGGCTGGATGCCTCCAGTGGCGTGGAGCGCGCCCCGGCCGACAAGAACCTGGAGGCGGTGGCGGAGCTGGTGGCGGCGGTGCGGGCTTGGCCGAAGGGCATGCCTTGAGCAAGAGTCGGCTCTGGCCCGCGGGTGGCCGGAGATCACCGATGCCTTCGCTTCGCAGCCGCATCCTCACCGGTTTGATGTTGGCGGCTCTCACGCTGCCGCTGGCGGGCCGCACCCAGGATCTGGTGGGCTGTCAGCTCACCGACGATGGGCAGCTGCAGTGCGTGCCTGGGGTGAGCGCCGATCCCCAGAGCCAGATCCGCGCCCTGCGTCAGCAGATCTCGGCCGATCTCCAGCTGGAGGGGGTGGTGCAGCAGCAGATCAATGGCCTGCAGCAACTGACCCTGGCGGGCCAGGCGGCCGAAGGCCAGCTGCTCACAGCCACCCTTGCGGCCGATGGCCTGGCCGGTCTGCCCCCGTCGGCGTTTCACTGGTATCGGCTCACTCCGGGCAGCAGCAGCTGGGTGTTGATCAGCGGCGCCAATGGTGCCACCTACATGCTGCAGCCGGCCGACGTGAACGCCAGGGTGATGGTGATGGTGGCTGTGGCCGAACCCAGTGGCGGCAGTCAGCGCCAACCATCGAAAGCTGTGGGGCCGGTCCAGCCGGCCCAGCCCTGAGCCGAGACCTGATCGATTCAGGTGCTCAGCAGAGCATCCTGCTGCTTCACCAGTTCAAAGAACTCGGCCTTGAGGCTGGGGTCGTGGCGGAAATCACCGCGCACCACGGAATTCACCATGCTGGTCTGGGGCTCCTTCACCCCGCGCCACTTCATGCAGTAATGCTGGGCCTTCACCAGGATGGCCAGGCCTTGGGGCTCGCACAGCCGCTCGATTTCATCGGCGAGGATCATCACCGCCTCTTCCTGGATGTGGGGGCGTGAGAACACCCAGTCGGCCACACGGGAGAACTTCGACAGTCCGATCACGCGCTCGCCGGGCTTGATGCCGATCCAGCAGTTGCCCAGGATTGGAACCAGGTGATGGGAGCAGGCCGAACGCACCGAAATCGGCCCAACGGTGTAAATCTCATCGAGCTTCTTCACATTGGGGAAGCTGGCGATCTTGGGCTGGGTGTGATAACGGCCCTTGAACACCTCATGCAGATACATGCGAGCAACCCGCTCGGCCGTCTCTTCGGTGTTGTGGTCGTTATCGATATCGATCACCAGGCTGCGCAGCAGCTCGCGCACCTTGCCGGCCACCTCGATTTCGAGCTGCTCCAGCTCACCTTCGGCCAGGTAGTCGGCGATGTTGTCGTTGGCGAGGAACGACACACCGGCCTCCTGGAGGCGCTGGCGCAGCCGCAGGCTCACCGGCGGCAGGGCCGCGTCGGGAGTGGCGCCCAGGGAGGTCAGGCTGGAGGGAAGCGTGGAAGTCATAAGGGGGGTCAGAGCGCGCCGGCAGCCGGCATAAGGATGAGGTCTTCGACCACCTGATGGTCTGGCTGACGGGCCAGGTAGAGCAGGGCCTCGGCCGCCTGATCGGCGTTCAGCATGGCACGGCGATCAAAGGAGCTGTCGACGGTTTCGCTGTCCCAGAGGGGCGTATTGACCGCACCCAGGGTGAGCGTTGACACCCGAATTCCATGGGCCCGTTCCTCTTCCGCCAGGCAACGGCTGAGCGATTTCAGGCCGGCCTTGGTCACGCAGTAGGCGCCCCACTGCGGGAAGGCGTTGTGGGCGGCATGGCTGCTCACATTCACGATCAGGCCGCGGCCCTGCTGGCGCAGGGCCGGCAGCACCGCCTGGCACACCTGGAACACGGCCGTGAGGTTGAGCTGCAGCAGCCACTGCCAGCGCTCTAGCGGCATCGACACCAGCTCGCCGGTGGTGGCACCACCGGCATTGTTGATCACCACATCGGGCGTGCCGCCCTGCTCGAGCAGGGTCTGGATGGCCGGCGCCACCGCAGTGGGGTCGGTGAGGTCGGCTTCAACCGTGTGCACAGCAGTGCCTGCAGCCCTGAGTTCAGACGCCAGGGCGCTGAATTCAGCCGATGGCCGGGCCAGCAGCTCCAGGCCGTAACCAGCGCGGCCAAAGGCCCGGGCGGCGGCGGCACCGATCCCACGCGAGGCACCCGTGATCAGAACTGATGCCAAGCGATCGAGAAGCGGAGGCGTTGCCCGGAATCGGATCTGACACTCAAGCCAGGCCGATCCCGGACCAAACCTTAAGAACTGGGGGAGGGATCTGCGGCCCCGCTCTCCAGAAAGCGGCCTATCCGCCGGAACTTGGCGTAGCGCTGATCGAGAAGCTGGCGCTCATCCAGCTGGCTCAGCTCCCGCAGGGCCTCCAGGAGTGCGGCTTTGAGGGTGTCGGCCGCCTGCAGCGGCGCCCAGTGGTTCCCACCGGAGGGTTCCTCCAGCACCCGGTCCACGATGCCCAGCTGGAGCAGGTCGGGGCCGGTGATCTTGAGCGCTTCGGCCGCCACCGGTGCCTTGGCCGCATCCCGCCACAGGATCGAGGCGCAGGCCTCCGGGCTGGCCACGGTGTACACGCTGTGCTCGAACATCAGCAGCCGATCGGCCACACCGATGCCCAGCGCACCGCCCGAGCCTCCCTCACCAATCACGGTGGCGATGATCGGCACCCGCAGCCGGAACATCTCGCGCAGGTTCACAGCGATGGCCTCACCCTGCCCCTGTTCCTCGGCCAGCACCCCGGCATAGGCGCCGGGGGTGTCGATGAAGCTGAGGATCGGCAGCCGGAAGCGGTCGGCGTGTTCCATCAGCCGCATCGCCTTGCGGTAGCCGCCGGGAGAGGCCATGCCGAAGTTGCGCGCCACATTCTCCTTGGTGTCGCGGCCCTTCTGGTGGCCGAGCAGCACTACGCCCTGCTCACCGATACGGCCCAGGCCGCCCACCAGGGCCTGGTCGTCGGAGCCGCGGCGATCGCCGTGGAGTTCGAGGAACTCATCGGTGATCACCTGGATGTAGTCCAGGGTGCTCGGGCGCTGCGGGTGGCGCGCCACCTGGATCTTCTGGGCCGGGGTGAGCGCGTTGAAGATCTCCTGGCGGCGCCGGGTGGCCAGGGTTTCCAGCTGCAGCAGCTGCTGGCTCACGTCCACTTCGGAATCGCGGGCCAGCTGGCGGATCTGTTCGATCTGCTCCTCGAGTTCCACGAGTGGTTTCTCGAACTCCAGCAGGGCGCGGCGAGCCATGGGTGGACGGCGAGGGGACAAACGGATCAGGCCGTGAGGACGGCCTGGCGCAGGGCGGTGGGGTCGAGACCGAGGGCCTGGAAGCCATGGCGAAGGGAGGCTGCCCCGATCTGATCCATGGTGGCCAGGGTGATGTTGTTGCGGCCCCAGCTGAAGTTGGTGTGGATCGCCTCGAAGTCGAGCAGCATGGCTTCAGCGAAGCAGGCAAACATCTGACGCTGGGGCCTGGCCATCTCGGCCACTTCCATCATCTGCCAGCCGATGTCCTGCCAGAACTCCACAATGCCGCCCTTGAGCACGTGCACGCCTGCGGCGGCGGCCTTGGCGTCGAGGTTCTTGGGATAGCCCCCGTCGATCATCAGGCAGGGGCGCTGCAGCGAGGCGGTGTCGATCTCCAGGCTCTGGGGCAGGCTGGCCACCCACACGACCACGTCGGCTTCGGGCAGGGCCTCCTCGAGGCTGAGGATGCGGCCTTCACCCAGGCTCGCTTGAAGCTCCACCAGGGGCTGGGGCCGTCGCGCCACCAGCAGCAACTCGCCCACGCCCTGGCGCTGCAGCCAGCGGCACACGGCGCTGCCGATGTCGCCCGTGGCGCCCACCACCGCCACCTTCGCTTTGTCCAGATCGATGCCCAGCAGCGGCGCATTGGTGACCACCTGCTGGCAGATCACCCAGGCGGTGTGGGTATTGCCCGTGGTGAAGCGCTGCCACTCCAGCTCCACCGCGCTCACCCGCTCTTCCTTGAGCAGATTCAGGTCCTCGAAGATGATCGAGGTGAAACCGCCAAGGGCGGTGATGTCGATGCCGCGCTTCTGGGCCAGTTCCATGGCCTTCAGCACCTTGCGCTTGGCCGTCTTGAAGCGGCGCAGCATCTCCGGCACGAACACCGAGTCGATGTAGGCGCCCTGGATGGTCTTTCCCGTGGGGCTGGTGACGCTCACCGTTTCCACCAGCTGGGGTGGGGCGGCGCACCACATGTCCAGATCGCCCTCGGCGTAGTCGTCGTAGCCGAGGGATCTGGCCTTGATGCGGGCCTCCTCAAAACTCGTGGAGTGACCGATCAGGCCGAACATGCTGCGCCGAGGGGAATGTCGCGGACGCTACATCCTCCCATCAGCCCACCAGGGCTGCGGCAGCGAGCTTGGCGATCTCCCGGCCGGTGAAACCGATCTCCAGCAGGGCTTCCTGGTAGGAGCTGAGGAAGTCGGCCATCAGGTCCTCCTTGTCCATGGCCAGGGCTGCGGCGTCGCCCGCCACCTGATCCAGCATCCTGCGCACCAGGGGCAGGTTCTCCCGGTTGGCCTGCTCGAACTCCTCACGGATGCTGTCGAGGTTGGCCTTGAGCCACTCCTGGCCGTAGTTGAGGTGGGTGTACTCGTCCTTCACCACGCCTTCGGTGATCCTGCGGGCGAAGGGATCGGCGACAGGGATATAGATGTGGTAAGCCGAGATCGCGAAGGCCTCGATCAGGATGGCCTGGATCAGCAGGCAGGTGGCCACCTTGCCCTCGGCCAGCGCCTTCTGGAAGTTGCCGTGCAGAGGGGAGAAGAACTCTTTGGCGAAGGCCATGTCGGCGGTCACCCCCAGATTGTTGGCGCAGGCGGTGAAGCCTTTCATGTGCTTGAGCTCCATCCGGGCCAGCCGGGTCAGCTCCTCGGCGTGGTCGGGGATGAGAGTGCCGATCGCCACGTAGTTGTCGTGAGCTTCCTGCTCGCCCTCGATCACGATGGCGTTGATGCGGCTGTAGGCGTCCTTGTAGGCCTCGCTGGTGAAGTCGGGCAGGTTGGCGCCGGTTGCACCACCCTGGCCGCTCTGAGCCTCAGCGCTCTCAGCTTCAGTCTGAAGTCCAGCGGGGTTGGCAAGGGTCACCATGACGTCCCCTCAAGGCATCGAATCGGCTTGACTGTAACCACCGTCAATGGGAATGGGGTCCAGGCCAGTCGCTGCTCAGCAGGCTGAGAAAGCGGCGGCTCCAGCCCGCCACCAGTGCGTCGAACAGCGCCTCTCCCAGCTCAGGATTCGCCCCGCGCGCGTCGCCGATCACGCCGCTGCGGCTCACATCGGCCGTGAGCCAGGCGCAGGGGGCCTGGCCCTCCAGGCTCCAGCCCTCGGGGATGGCCGGGCCGCCGCGGCCATCCACCGGCCGCTCCGGGCCCACCAGCTCAGGGGCCAGATGCAGCATCAGGCTGGTTTCTGCCAGGCTGGCATGGAGGCCCTCGCTGCGCTCCGGCTCCGGGATCTGTTCCCAGAGTCCTTCCGGACCGCTCCACAGAAAGCAGGGGAGCACCGCCAGCCGAGGGCTGGCCTCACGCAGCTGGCGGGCCGCCACCTGCAGCAGGCCGATCTGGCCCCCATGGCCGTTGAACAGCACCAGCCGCCGGAAGCCTGCCTCGGCCAGCCCCCGGCCCACCGCCAGCACCAGCTGCAGCACCAGGTCCGCCGGCAGGGTGAGGGTGCCGGCGAAGCTGCGGTGCTCCGGGGAGAAGCCGATCGGTTGCAGGGGAAGGCGCAGCAGGGGCGCCTCCTCGGGCAGCCGAGCCAGCACCGCATCCAGCAGCCGCTCGGCGAACAGGGCATCGGTGCCCATGGGCAGATGGGGGCCGTGTTGCTCCACCGCTCCGAGGGGCCACACCACCGTGCTGCCGGGCCGGCGGGCCAGCGCCGCCGCCGCCGGGGCTGGCAGGAGCTCAAGCCGGCGCTGCATGGGAAGAGGGTCTGGCGACGGTTCGCGTCTTTACAGTGTGAAGCCCCCTTTGCCCTGCGTCGATGGCCGGTCCCGGCAACCAGCAGCCACCCGCTCCGGCTCCCCAGTCCGGCAGTGCCGCCGCGTCGCGCCCGGTGCCGCCGATGGCCAGCCGGCCCAAGCCGGCCGCGCCGGTGCGCAAGCCGCCGCAGGTGCTGATGATCAAAAAAGACGAGCCCGAGCCCGCTCCTGCCCCGGCAGCCGCGGCCCCGGCTGCGCCGGCCCGCACCCCGTCGCGCAGCGATGACGAGCTGTTCGACATGGGGGCGATGGAGGGCCTCACCATGGCTGATCTGCTCGGCCCGGACACCAGCCGCCAGAAGCGCGGCGGCGGCGGTTCCGGCCCGGCTCCCCAGACCCGCACCGCCCCGCGGGTGGTGGATGAATTCGACTTCGACGAGGAAGCGTTCCTGGCCGCCCTTGAGGAGCAGGACTTCGTGGGCACCACCGGCGAGGTGGTGAAGGGCACCGTCATCGGCATGGAGAGCGATGGGGTGTACGTAGACATCGGCGGCAAGGCGCCGGGCTTCATGCCCAAGAAGGAGTGCGGCCTGGGGGTGATCACCAACCTCAAGGAGCGTTTCCCCAAGGGGCTGGAGGTGGAGGTGCTCGTCACCCGCGAGCAGAACGCCGACGGCATGGTGACCATCAGTGCCCGGGCCCTGGCCCTGCGCCAGAGCTGGGAGAAGGTGCGCGCCCTGGAGAAGGAGGGCAAGGTGATCCAGGTGAAGGTGAATGGTTTCAACCGCGGCGGCGTGACCTGCGATCTGGAGGGTCTGCGCGGTTTCATCCCCCGCTCCCAGCTGCAGGAGGGCGAGAACCACGAGGCCCTGGTGGGCAAAACCCTGGGTGTCACCTTCCTGGAGGTGAATCCCGACACGCGCAAGTTGGTGCTCTCCGAGAAGAAGGCGGCCACCGCGGCCCGCTTCGCCGAGCTTGAGGTGGGCGCCCTGGTGGAAGGGGTGGTGGCCTCGGTGAAGCCCTACGGCTTCTTCGTGGATCTGGGCGGCATCAGTGGCCTGCTGCACCACAGCTCTGTCACCGGCGGTCAGCTGCGCGATCTGCGCGAGGTGTTCAACCAGGGCGACCGGGTGAAGGCCCTGATCACTGACCTCGATCCCGGCCGGGGCCGCATCGCTCTGAATACGGCTCTGCTGGAGGGCCAGCCCGGTGAGCTGATCATTGAAAAAGACAAGGTGATGGCCGAAGCGGCCGATCGGGCCAACCGGGCCCGTTCGGTGCTGCGTCAGCAGGAGCAGACCGCCGGATGAGCGAGACCCTCAGCCTCGACTGGGAACTCGATTACTACTCCCGTCCGATCCTCGAGCCCGACGGCAAGAAGCGCTGGGAACTGCTGATCTGCTCCACCCCCACATCGGGGCTGGAGGGTGAGGGTTTTCGCTACGCGCTGAACTGCCCGGCCGCCAGCGTGAACTCGATCTGGCTCAAGGAGGCTCTGGAGGGTGCCCTGGCCCAGGCCCGGCAGGCCGGCTTCGGCGCTCCGCGGCGCCTCCGCTGCTGGCGCGCCTCGATGCGCACGATGGTGCAGCGGGCCGCCGAGGGCCTGGGACTGGAGCTGGTGCCCAGCCGCCGCACCTACACCCTGGTGGAGTGGCTGCAGCAGCGGGAGCGGGAGGTGTATCCCGCCGCGGAGGGCTACATGGCCGGTCCCCTGGCGCCGCCGCCCAATCCGATCCGGCCGGTGCCGGTGCCCTTACCCGAAGCGGCCCGGGGCGAGCGCTGGGCCTGGGCCACCCTGCCCCTGGGTGCCATGGCCGGCGCGGCCGACTGGGACAGTGGCTTTGCCGGGCTTGTGCCCCTGCCGGCGGGCGATGCCCTCGATGCCGAGGCCCCCGTGCCTGGTATCCGCCTGTTCAGCCCCAGCCGGGCCCTGGCGATCGCCGGCTGGCTGGCGGGCCTGGAGCCAGTGCGGCTGGAGATCGATGGCCGCCAGCTGGTGCTGGAGGCGGGGCTGGAAGACCGCTGGTTGCTGTCCACCCTGCCGGCGGATGAGGCGGCGGCGGCGGCCCAGGCCTTTGCTGAGGCGCGCGAGCGGGCCGGCGGGCTGCAGTTCATCGCCGTGCAGGCCAGCGAGCAGGAGCCGCGTTTCGCCGGCTTCTGGATGTTGCGTGATCTGCCCGACGCCTAGGGCTGTGCCGCATGGCTGAAGCCGTTGATCCCCCTTTCGATCGGCCCGATGCCGGCTTCAACAGCCTCGTGGGCTGGACCTGGGTGGGCTGCTATGGCGGCTATTACCTGCAGTCCGACCTGCTGCAGGCCTTTGAGCACGGCTTCTTCACCCGCCAGTGGCAGGGCCGCGGGCCGGATGTGCTGGCCGGCTATGTGAGCGCCGGAGTGAGCGTGCACCGGCCCCGGCAGATCCATGGCGCCGTGGTGCTGCCGGCCTCCACCGCCCAGGGGGAACCCTGGCCCGAGGCCGACGGCCTGGTGAGTGATGGCGGCGGCCAGAGCCTGTGGGTGTGCGGCGCCGACTGCACGCCCGTGCTGATGGCCGATCCGGTGCGCGGCGCTGTGGCGGCCTGCCATGCGGGCTGGCGTGGGGTGACCGGGCGCATCCTGCTGGAGGCGATGGAGCAGCTGGAGGCAGCCGGCAGCCGGCGGGCCGATCTGCTGGTGGCCCTGGGGCCGGCGGTGAGCGGCGCCAACTACCAGGTGGAGCGCGGCGTGAGTGAGCAGGTGGCCCTGGCTCTCGATGCCCCCGGCGTCCTCGGTTCCGGCGAGGCTGCCCTGGCCGAGCTGGAAGCATGCGGCGCCCTGCTCGAGGATCCAGCCCCCGGCCGTGACCGGCTGGATATCCGTGCCGCCGCGCGCCGGCAGCTGGAGCGTGCCGGTGTGCCGGCCGATCAGATTGCCGTGTGTCCGCTCTGCACCGTGGCTGAGCCGCTGCTGTTCCACTCCTGGCGCCGCGACCAGGTGAAGGCGGTGCAGTGGAGCGGGATTGTGAGTCAGATCTGATCCAGCAGGCTGAGCTGGATCACGTTGGGATCGCTGGGCCTGGGGCGCCTGCTTGATCGCGGCGCGCTTCTGGTCATGGGCCGCGGCACGAACCAGCTGGCCAGCGCTTCACGGGCCGGTCGGTCGAGGCTGGCCAGATCCAGCCCCGCCGGCAACAGCTCCTGGGGCCCGCTCTGGGCCCAGGTCACCACCGAGCCGGCGATGCGCTCGGCGCCGAAGGGGGTGAGGTCGTGGGGCATGGCCGAAAAGCCATCGGGCTGCCAGCGGCTGTGGCGCCGTTCCAGCTCCTCCAACCGTCGCCGGCGGGCATGCTCGTAATCCAGCACCGGCCGCGGATAGGCGGCCATCGGCGGTGGGGCGCCCAGCTGGTCGTTGGTGAGCTCGGCCAGCTCCGGCAGCCAGCGGCGGATGAACAGGCCCTGGGGGTCGCAGCGATCCACCGCCACCTGGCCCGGGTGGTAGATCCGGGTCCAGGCCCGGCGCCCGCTGGCGGTGGCTCCGGCCTGCATTGCCCATTGGTAGTGATCGATCGGGCAGTCGCCATCGAAGAGATGGCGCATGTAATGCAGGGCCCCGAAGCGCCAGTCGATGCCGCAGAGGTTGACCAGGAAACTGGCGTAGATGGCGCGGCTGCGGAAGTTGAGCTGGCGCCAGCCCCCCTCGGCCGCCAGGCAGCGGGCCGCCGCATCCACGATCGGGAAGCCGGTGCGGCCCTCGCGCCAGGCGGCATAGAGCTCCTCCTGTTCAGCGCTGAGGCTCAGATCACCCGGCTCGTGGTGGCAGCTCCACAGGGGCCGCAGCTCCAGCTGGGGCAGGTAGCGGAAGCGCTGGCCCATGCCCGCGCCCCAGCGCAGTCGGCTCACCAGCTGGCGCCAGCTGCGCTGCTGGCCGTCACTGCCGCTGCGCAGGGGCTGGAGCCGTTGGATCACCAGGCGAGCGCTGATCTGGCCGAATTTGAGGTGGGGGCTGATGCCGGTGGTGGCCAGGGCGGCCGGGTGGCTGAGCTCCCAGGCGTAGTGGCGGCTGGCCCGGCCGCTGCAGAAGCGATCGAGCAGCGCTGCGGCGTTGGCGGTGCCGGCGGGTGGTAGCGGTTTGCCGTCGTCGCTCAGCCCCAGGTCCGCCAGGGTGGGAATGGGGTGATCAGCGAGGGGATGGTGGGGATCGGCCGGCGCCGGTGGCACCGCCAGCCGCGCCGGTGCCGGCAGCGGCGGCTCCGCCATCGCCCCATGCCAGAAGCGGCGGTAGTCGGGGTAGGGCTGCAGGGCATCGGTGGCGCCGCGCTGCTCGAACCACTGCAGCGCCATGCCTGCTGCCTGAAGATGGCGCGCCACGCGGGCATCGCGCACCCGCCCCACGATCCGTTCGCAGTCGAGGTGGGCGATCACCCCGCGGGCGCCGCTGCTGCGCACCAGGGCCGTGAGCACCTCGGCCGGATCACCCTGGCGCACCAGCAGCCGTCCGCCGATCTGCCGGAGATCGCGGTCGAGGGAGTGCAGAGACGCCAACAGAAACGCCACCCGCGCGCTGGCCGTTTCGGGGTGAAACAGCAGATTGCGATCGAGCACGAAGACCGGTAGCACCCGGCCCTGGCGTGCAGCGGCATGCAGGGCCGGGTGGTCAACAATCCGCAGATCGCGGCGATACCACAGCACATGCAAGGTCATGGAGCTGGCAAGAGCCGACTTGCGCTTGTTCCCGTCACCGGTAATAATGCACAAGTTGCATAAATCTCTTCAATGCTCACTGGTGCCGACCTCCTGGCCAAGGTCAAGGAAATGGGTGATGTCAGCAAGTCCGACCTGGTGCGGGCCTGCGGCTATGTCTCCCTCAAGAAGGATGGTACGGAGCGCCTGAACTTCACCGCGTTCTACGAAGCCCTCCTCAACGCCAAAGGCGTTGAATTCGGCGGTGCTGCCAAAACCGGCAAGGGCGGTCGCAAACTCAGCTACTTCACCAAGGTGCAGTTCAACGGCAACCTGATGGTGGGCAAGGCCTACACCGCCATGCTCGATCTCCGGCCCGGCGACGAGTTCGAGATCAAGCTCGGCCGCAAGCAGATCCGCCTCGTGCCCCTGGGCTCCGAAGTGGAAGACGAGGACGAGTGATCAGCCCCAGGTGATCAGCCCCGGGCGAAGGCCATGGCCACCTGCTCGGCCAGCTTGATGCCGTCGATGGCGGCCGACAGGATGCCACCCGCATAGCCGGCGCCCTCGCCGCCGGGATATAGCCCTGGAGTGTTGAGGCACTCCAGGGTTTGTGCGTTTCTGGGAATGCGCAACGGTGAGGATGTGCGTGTTTCCACGCCCGTGAGCAAGGCGCCATCGCCGGCGAAGCCCGGGATGCGGCGCTCGAACTGGGGAAGCGCCTCCTGGAGGGCCTCCAGCACGAAGGGTGGCAGGCAGGCGTGAAGCGAGCCATAGCGCACCCCCGGTTGATAGGAGGGGGTAACGGCTGGGAGATCGACCGGGGCGCTGGATGGGCGGCCCGCCAGGAAGTCGCCCACGAACTGGGCTGGAGCCCGGAAGCCGCCGCCACCGGCCATGAAGGCCCGTTCTTCCCAGTGGCGCTGGAAGGCCACCCCCGCCAGGGGATCGCCGGGGCCATCGCCGTAGGGCGCGAGATCCTCAAGCCTGACGTTCACCACGATGCCGCTGTTGGCATTGCGCTCGTTGCGGCTGTGCTGGCTCATGCCGTTGGTCACCACCCGCCCCGGCTCAGAGGTGGCCCCCACCACCAGCCCGCCCGGGCACATGCAGAAGCTGTACACATCCCGGCCCGCCAGTCCGTCGCCCTGGCAGTGGTGCACCAGCTTGTATTCGGCGGCCCCCAGGCGCGGATGGCCGGCGGCCTCGCCATAGCGGGCCCGATCGATCAGGTGCTGGGGATGCTCGATCCGCACGCCGATGGCGAACGGCTTGGGCTGCATCGCCACCCCCTGGCGGTGCAGCTGCGCGAAGGTGTCGCGGGCGCTGTGGCCCACCGCCAGCACCACATGGCGCGCCGCCAGGCGCTCACCATCGGCCAGTTCCAGCCGGCGGATGGCCCGGGTGGTGGGATCGAGGTCGAGGTGTTCCACCCGCGCCCCGAAGCGCACCTCACCGCCCAGGGCCTCGATCCGGGCGCGCAGGCCCCGCACCACCGTGGCCAGCTTGAAGGTGCCGATATGGGGCCGGTGCAGGGTGAGGATCTCGGGATTGGCGCCCGCAGCCACCAGCTCCTCGAGCACCTTGCGCACGTACGGGCGCGGTTCGCTCACCTGGCTGTAGAGCTTGCCGTCGGAGAAGGTGCCGGCGCCACCCTCGCCGAACTGGGCATTGGATTCGGGATTGAACGGCCGCTCCCCCTTCCAGAACCCGAAGGTGTCGGCGCTGCGCTGCTTCACGGGCTGGCCCCGCTCCAGCAGCACGGGCTTCAGCCCCATCTGGGCCAGGAGCAGGGCGGCGAAATAGCCGCAGGGGCCGGCGCCCACCACCACCGGTCGCAGCTGCGGTGTGGCCTGGCCCGGCTCCAGCACGGAGCGGTAGCGCTCATCCGGGGTGGGGCGCAGGTGGGGATCGGCCTTCTTCTTCCCCAGCAGAAACGCCTCAGCGGCGGGATCGAGGTCCAGATCCAGGCAGTACACCAGCGCCACCGCCGGCTGCTTGCGCGCATCCACGCTGCGCTTCACCAGCCGGTGGCCGCGCAGCTGGCCGGGCCGCAACCGCAGCCGTTTGATCACGGCCGCCTCCAGGTCGGCCTCGCTGTGATCCAGCGGCAGTTTCAGCTCACTCAGCCGCAGCACCGCCACTCCTGCACTGGTTGTATTCCAACAGGTGTCGCAGCAGCGCCGATCCGGCCTGGGCCCGTCAGGATGAACCCATGTCGCTCACCCACTGCCCGCTCTGCGTTGCGCTCGCTGTTGTGAGCGTGTGGAGGGGCCTTGCCCACGCCACCCTCTGCTGGCAGCTGCGTCCCCAGCAGCCCTAGGGTCCGCACTCTGCGCCGGGAACCGATGGGTCTGCACGCCACCTACACCGGCGCCAACGGTTGGCTGCTGGAGTTTGCGGCGCCTGGCCAGGCGCCACTGCGGGTGCTGCTTGATCCCTGGCTGGTGGGCGAGCTGCGCTTCCTGCCCGGCAACTGGTTCTTCACGGGGCACCAGAACCAGCCCCAGCCGATCCCTGAGTCGATCGATCTGTTGCTGCTCACCCAGGGGCTGCCCGACCATGCCCATCCCCCCACCCTGGAGCAGCTGCCGCGCGCGCTGCCGGTGGTGGGCTCCGCCGCCGCGGCGGCCCGGGTGCGGCAGCTGGGGTTCAGCGATGTGACAGCCCTGGCTCCGGGGGAGCGCACGGTCTTCGGCCCCGATGGGGGTCTGGAGATCCAGGCCACCGCCGGTGCGCCGGTGCCCCAGGTGGAAAACGGCTATGTGCTGCGCCATCCCGCCGGCCGCCTCTACGTGGAACCCCACGGCTATCTGGCCGCGGCCGAGCAGCTGCCCGCCGAACGGCTGGATGCGGTGATCACGCCGGTGGTGGATCTGGGTTTGCCCCTGGCCGGAGCGTTCGTGCGCGGCAGCGTGGTGTTGCCCCAGCTGCTGGAGCGCTTCCAGCCAGCCACGGTGCTGGCCAGCACCGCTGGCGGTGACATCAGCTTCGAGGGGTTGCTCACCCAGGTGCTGTGGCAGAAGGGCTCAACCGAGCAGGTGGCCGAGACCCTGCCCGCAGGGGTGCGGTTGATCGATCCGGTGCCCGGTGAGCGGCTGAGCCTCACCGCTGCTCCTGCTGCTACCGGCTGAGCTGCATGGACCACAAGCGCGAGCTGCCGTTACGCCGGCTCCACGCCGATCTGGTGGATCAGCATCGCGAGGCCCTGATCCCAGCGGCCTGTGCCCTGATCGAAGCCGAGCAGTGGAGCCTGGCGGCCCCCTGCGCCCTGATCCAGGCCGATTCCGCAGCCCCGCAGCTCCGCGTGCTGCCGGTGGGGCAGCTGGGGGAGCGGCTGGAGCACCTGCCGATCGAGCTCGACGGCTTCATTCGCCTGCGGCGTCAGGGTGTGGGCCTGGACGCCGCCCTGGCCCAGTGCCGCCGTGAGGAGGGCGAGGCCTTTGAAGCGGCCTGGCAGGCCAGCCAGCACACCAAGGCCCTGATCAGCCACGACAACCTCGCAGAATTTGCGGCCCTCTCGCAGAAAGGATTCGGCCGGGATCCACGGGAGCTGCTGGTGGTGGTGCGCTGGCCCGACCAGGTGACGGCCTTCCTCTGCGCCGTGAGCCGCCGCGGTCCGTTTCCGCTGTAGCCCTCAGGTCCCGCCCTCCAGCTCCGCCACCCGCAGGCGGGTGTCGATCACCGCATCGGGGTTGAGGCTGATCGAATCGATGCCCTCCTCCACCAGGAACGCCGCGAATTCCGGGTAGTCGCTCGGGGCCTGGCCGCAGATGCCGATCTTGCGGCCGCAGCGCCGGGCGGTGCGGATCGCCAGCCGGATCATCTCGATCACCGTGGCGTGGCGCTCATCAAAGAGATCGGCCACCAGGGCTGAATCGCGGTCGAGCCCCAGGGTGAGCTGGGTGAGGTCGTTGGAGCCGATCGAGAAGCCATCGAAGCGCT
>VFQS010001386.1_pt1 | contig 22453 bp, 18 predicted proteins | sample 3512361 | NCBI WGS metagenome assembly VFQS01 (sample SAMN10412375, study PRJNA504923) | tailings metagenome | isolation source: Relicate 1 Philex TSF3 active mining | place: Philippines
GCCCCCGCCCCGATGGCTATGCGCCGCCACATCATCAAAACGCCTGTCCAATCGACACATAGACGCTGAAGCGCGATTCACCCAGTCGCCGGTTCACAGGCGTTGCGAAATCCAGACGGATTGGGCCAAAATTGGTGTAAAAGCGCCCGCCAACCCCGACGCCCATGCGCCAGTCGTTGAACTTTGGAATGCTCGATACATATGCTTGTCCGGCATCGACAAAGCCGACAACGCCATAATTGCCAAAACGATAGCGGCCCTCCAAAGCAAATTCATTCATGCTCCGGCCGCCGACCGGATCGTTATTCGGATCTTTCGGGCCAAGCTGTTGATAACCAAAGCCACGCACCGATCCGCCGCCGCCGCCATAAAAACGCCGCGATGGGGCAAGGTTATCGCGTGCGATGCCCGATATCGTCCCCACCCGCGCGCGCGCGGCCACAACGATATTGTCTTTCACCGGATAATAATAAGACGCGTCAAGAATGGCCCGCGCATAAATCTGCTTGCCCGTCCCAAGCGATGTCTCCGGCGACACGCGCATATTGACGCGATACCCTTTGGTCGGGTCCAATAGATTGTTCGACCGGTCAAAGCCGACTTGCCCGGGAAGCGCCGCGACATAAAAGGTCTGCCGGTCGCGAAGCCCGCGCGCGAAATCAAACTGGTCTTCTGATGTCGCCAATATTTCAGCGCCAATCGACCATGTGAATTTCTTTTGCCAGATGGGCGTCGACACGAATGACATCGTTCCCGCCAGACGCCCGGTATAGGCTTCAAAAGCGTCGTATTTGCTGTGCAAAGCGGTCAACGATATGTCGATATTGCGGTCGCGCCGTCCGGCATTCGCCCGCGCGACGGATATGCTCGCAGCTTGTTCTTTTGTCCCCACCACGCCCGTTGCGGTCAGCGATCCTTCCGGAGGGAACAGGTTGCGATGTGTCCAGCTTACATCGCCACGAAAGCCCTGCCCCGTGCCATAGCCTGCGCTGCCTGCAATGGTGCGCGGCGGTGCCGCTTCCTGCCGAACAAGCAGGTCGGCATAAGGCGTTCCATCTGGCGCGCTGCCTTCGCCCGGGACAGGTTCCACAGATACCGTCGACAGCAAACCCGTGGCGATGAGCGCCGCGCGTAAATCGTCAACTTTCCGGCTGTCATACAGGTCGCCGGTCTTGAAGCGCCGCAATATCGAGACATGGTCGGCGTCAAAAGCCGTGGTGCCTTCGGTCCGCAATTGCCCGAAATAGCTGCGTGCCCCCGTGTCCACGGGCAAGCTATAGTCACCAACGCCCCTGTCGCTATCCAGCAATATGTCCCGCTCGCCAACCTTTGCAAAAGGATAGCCATTTTGGGGCAGCTCGACCGAAATATTCGCTTCGGCCGCCAAGATGATATCGGCGACAATCGGATCGCCGCCTTTGGGAACAAAGCTGCGGCTGATAAGATCCGCCGGTTGAACGGCAGGCGCGGCAAAGGCGATCTGCCCGAGATAATAACGCCGTCCGGGCACAACCGTCAGGATGACGTTCAAGGGCTGGCCTTCCACGACAGAAGGCTGAACCGCGACACGCACATCAGCGTCAAAAAAGCCCTGACCATTTAGGACATCCAACAGCAACTGGCGGTCGGCGCGTGCGCGTTGGCTGATTTCTGCGCGGTTTTCCGCCGAACCATCACCATCGTTGAGCACCGACAGACTATCAAACCGTCCGCGCACATCACGCCAAATAGCGGCTTCCACAGCGACCCCGTCGGCATCTTTGGCAATATCGGTTGTCTTTGTGGCATCGAGCCCATCGATGCGCAGTACATAACGCAACGCCCGCGCCTCACGTTCGGCAGCCTGCGTTGGTTCGGGGGTTGGTTCCGCATCAAAGCTATCAATGGGTAGAAGCGGATCGTCCAGCAACGGGTCCGTGACGGGTGGATCGGGCAGGATTTCCACGGCATCGCCATCCTGCACCGCTGCGATAGCGGGATCGGCAGCGGTTTGTGCGGCTTGCTGCTGGGGCGTGCCGCCTTCTTCCTTTGCCTCTTGTGCGGCCTGCCATGCGTCGATGCTCTCCAACGGCGCGTCGTCCAGTGACGGGATGGCAGCGTCGAATTCCGCGTCACCGATGATCGGCGTTTGCGGATCCGCGGGTGCGGGGCTCACAACTTTCGGCGGCACGGTGGATGGCGCCTGCACGGGTACAACGGCTCCGGCAGCCGGATTTTGCGCGAGCAAAGGCGCAGCTGCACAACCAAGATATAAAAAGGCAGTTAATCGGATCAAACAGACATCCCTTCGCGCCCAACGTCCCCTTATGCACAAGGTTCGATCAAGACACATCAATATCCGTTACCGTGAAGAGAATAGGATGCCAATGATAAGCCACGGGGCGAACCAATTATCTGCAAGCGGGCGCAGGTCGGCCTTGAAAGCTTTCGGGTGGTGGTGCAAAGCGCCAACCGATTCACACGCTGCATGATGGAGCATTTATGCAAGGCAAGTTGGTAACGATTTTTGGCGGCAGCGGTTTTCTGGGCCGCTATGTGGCGCAGGCGCTGTTGAACCAAGGTGCACGTATTCGTGTCGCCTGCCGCAACGTCGGTGGCGCCAATCATATCAAGCCGCTCGGCAATGTCGGCCAGGTTCAATTGATGGCGGCTGATGTGCGAAAGCCAGATAGCGTGGCGCGCGCCGTGAAAGACGCCGATGCGGTTATCAATCTTGTCGGCAGCTTCGATAATATGGACGCTGTGCAAAATGTCGGCGCAGGCATCGTCGCGCAGGCCGCAGCCGCCGCTGGTGTCAAAGCGCTCGTCCATGTGTCGGCCATTGGCGCCGATGCACAGAGCGAAGCGGAATATGGACAGAGCAAAGCAGGTGGTGAAGCCGCCGTGCGCGCGGCATTCCCGTCGGCAGTCATCCTTCGGCCATCCATTGTGTTTGGCCGCGAAGACCAATTCATCAACCGCTTTGCCGGAATGATCCGGTCGCTTCCGGTTATTCCCGTGATTGGCGCAGGCACCAAGTTCCAGCCGGTATTTGTGGGCGATGTCGCAAAGGCGGTCGCAAAGGCCGTGGTCCATCAGGATGGAAGCACGCTTGAGCTGGGTGGCCCCGAAATATTCTCGATGATGGAGCTGAACCGCTGGATCGCCAAAGCCATCGGCCGTGATCCCCTATTTGTGGAAGTGCCCGACATCGCGGCAAAGCTGCTCGCAAAGGGCACGGGTTGGTTGCCGGGCGCGCCGATCACGCAAGATCAATTTAAGATGCTGGGCAAGGACAATGTCGTAACCGGAACAGACGGGCTTGCGGCCTATGGCATCGTGCCGACGCCGCTTGATACGATCGCTGCCGATTGGTTGAACATTTATCGCCGGCATGGCCGCTTTGGTGGCCGTCAGTGAGCGATTGGCTGATCGCCGTACTCCTCGGTATTATCGAGGGGCTGACGGAGTTTCTGCCCATATCGTCCACCGGACATCTCATACTTGCCGGTGAACTGGTTGGATTTACCGACAATAGTTCGATCGCGTTCAAGATTGCTATCCAGCTGAGCGCAATATTGGCGGTGTTGCTGGTATATTGGCAGCGTTTTTGGGCGGTCGGCATGGGGTTGTTGAAAGCACAGCCCGGCCCAATCGCGTTCACGCGCAATATTCTGCTCGGCTTTGTGCCAGCGTTGCTCATCGGCGTTGTTGCCTACGACGCCATTCGCGCCGCCATGCAAACGCCCGAGATCGTCGCCATCGCGCTGATCGTTGGCGGCATCATCATATTGGTTCTTGAGCGGATCGTGAAAAATGTCCGCTTCCATTCGGTTGAGGACATACCGTTCGGCACGGCTTTATCTATCGGCCTTATTCAGTGCACCGCCATGCTGCCCGGGGTGAGCCGGTCAGGCGCGACGATCATGGGCGGGCTGATGATGGGAGTCGAACGCAAAACGGCGGCCGAATTTTCGTTTTTCCTCGCCGTGCCAACGATGATGGCCGCGACGGTTTACGCGCTATGGAAAGATCGCGCACTTCTGAGTGCCGATGACCTAGACATGATAGCCATTGGGTTCACCGCCGCATTTGTCGTTGCCGTGATCGTGGTGAAAGCGTTCGTGGCGCTGGTGGGCAGATATGGCTTCGCGCCATTTGCCTATTACCGAATCATTGTCGGTTCAGCCGCTTTGCTGTGGTTGGCCATGCGGTAAGGGCCGAAACGGTCATAAATATATGAAATAATATTGCGCGGGACCCTCATTTAGGCCCAAAATATACATCTTATGACAGTCAAACTGTCCTATTATGCGGTTTTGTAGGTGACATGCACCTTTTTCCGCGATACGCGCGGCGCATATTCAAGGAGTGTGCGCTGTGGCCAAAGACCCGATGCTGAAATTTATCTCGAAACCGCAGGCTTATCCTGAAAAGCGGGCCGCGCAGCTTCGTGCAGAGGATTTTGCCGAAATCGCGGAGCGTTATGCATCCGACGACGCCGCGGACCAGGCATCGCGTTGTTCGCAATGCGGCGTGCCATATTGTTCGGTGCATTGCCCGTTGCACAACCATATCCCCGATTGGTTGCGCCTGACCGCCGAAGGGCGTTTGCGTGAGGCGTATGAGCTGTCCAACCTCACCAGCACCATGCCCGAAATTTGCGGCCGCATCTGCCCGCAAGATCGCTTGTGCGAAGGCAATTGCGTCATTGAATTTTCCGGTCACGACGCTGTGACCATTGGCTCTGTTGAAAAATATATCACCGACACCGCTTGGGAACAGGGCTGGGTCGAACCCGTTGCGGTCGGACCATCGCGCGGGCAATCGGTGGGCATCATTGGCGGCGGCCCGGGCGGCCTGACCACCGCAGAATATCTGCGCGTCGCGGGATATGAGGTGCATGTGTACGACCGCTATGACCGCATGGGCGGCCTGCTGACCTATGGCATTCCCGGATTTAAGCTGGAGAAAGACGTCGTCATGCGCCGCGTCAAGCGGCTTGAGGATGCGGGCATCCATTTCCACACCAATTTCGAAGTTGGCCGTGACGCCACGCTCGACGCATTGCGCGCCAAGCATGACGCCGTGTTGATTGCAACCGGCGTGTACAAGGCGCGCGCGGTGTCGTTGCCGGGCGGCGATCTGAATGGCGTCGTGGCGGCATTGGATTATTTGACCGCGTCCAACCGCAAGGGCTTTGGCGATGCCGTGCCCGCGTTCGAAAGCGGCGCATTGAATGCCGCGGGCAAGAATGTCGTCGTCATTGGCGGCGGAGATACCGCCATGGATTGCGTTCGCACCGCCATCCGCCAAGGCGCAAAGTCGGTGAAATGCCTCTACCGCCGCGACCGCGAAAATATGCCCGGTTCGCAGCGGGAAGTTGCTAATGCCGAAGAAGAAGGCGTCGAATTTGTGTGGCTGTCCGGCCCCAAGGGCTTTGAAGGCAATGGCAAGGTCGAGCGGGTTCAGGTTTCCAAAATGCGCCTGGGTGCCCCCGACGCATCGGGTCGCCGCGCGCCAGAAAACGATCCGCAAGGTGACTTCACACTGGATGCCGACCTCGTGATTACCGCCCTTGGTTTCGAAGCTGAAGACCTGCCTGTATTGTTCGGCGCGGCGGACCTGAACGTCACGCGCTGGGGCACCATTCGCGTGGACCATAATACGCAGATGACCAATCTCGACGGTGTGTTCGCCATTGGAGACATCGTGCGCGGCGCGAGCCTTGTCGTCTGGGCGATCCGCGATGGCCGCGATGTGACGCAGCATATGCACAATTATCTGAAATCAAAAGCAAGCCGTGAAAAGGTTGCAGCATGACCATATTCTACCCCACCCCCGAACATGAACGCCTCGCCAATGAGGGCATGTATTATCCGGAATCCGAAGGTGATGCCTGCGGCGTTGGCTTGATTGCCGCGACCGATGGCAAGCCATCGCGCCGCGTGGTGGCAGCCGGGATTGAGGCGCTGAAAGCCGTTTGGCACCGCGGTGCCGTTGATGCCGATGGCAAGACGGGTGATGGCGCGGGGCTGCATATCGACTTGCCCGTCCGCTTCTTTGACGATGCCATATCGGACAGCGGCCACCGCCCGATGCCAAACCGTTTGGCGGTCGGCATGGTGTTCCTGCCGCGCACCGACCTGAGCGCACAAGAAAACTGCCGGACGATTGTCGAGGCTGAAATCATCGACGCCGGCTACACCATCTATGGCTGGCGTCAGGTGCCGGTCGACGTGTCGGTTATCGGTACCAAGGCGCAGGCCACACGGCCAGAGATCGAACAGATCATGATCGCGGGTCCAATGCCCGATGCGGTGGATGCGACCGAGTTTGAAAAGAATCTCTACCTCGTCCGCCGCCGGATTGAGAAGAAAATCATCGCTGCGCAAATTCGCGATTTCTACATCTGCTCGCTGTCGTGCCGGTCGATTGTCTACAAGGGACTGTTCCTCGCCGAGAGCCTTTCGGTCTTTTATCCCGATCTTCAGGACGACCGCTTTGAAAGCCGCGTCGCGATTTTCCACCAACGTTATTCGACCAACACCTTCCCGCAATGGTGGTTGGCGCAGCCGTTCCGCGGCCTTGCCCATAATGGCGAAATCAACACCATCCGTGGCAACCAGAATTGGATGAAGAGCCACGAAATCAAAATGGCCAGCATCGCCTTTGGCGCGCAATCTGATGACATTAAGCCTGTCATTCCGGCGGGTTCATCGGACACTGCCGCGCTGGATGCCGTGTTCGAAACATTGGTCCGTTCGGGCAAGGAAGCACCGACGGCAAAGCTGATGCTGATCCCCGAAGCATGGCAGTCGAACCCCAATCTGCCCGCCACGCACCGGGCAATGTACGAATATATGTCCAGCGTCATGGAGCCATGGGATGGCCCCGCTGCACTTGCCATGACCGATGGCCATTGGGCGGTTGCAGGCGTTGACCGCAACGCCCTTCGCCCGTTGCGCTACAGCCGTACGTCGGACAATCTGCTCGTCATCGGTTCCGAAACCGGCATGGTCGTTCTTCCCGAAACAACGATATTGGAAAAGGGCCGCCTTGGCCCCGGCCAAATGATTGCGGTCAACCTCGACGAAGGCAAATTGTACCGCGATGACGAGTTGAAAGACCGCATCTCGGCCGAGCAAGATTATGGCGCACTCGTGCGGGGTTTCCGAACCATCACCGACTTGCCCGACGTCGCGCAGGATGATGCCCCGGCGTGGTCGCGCGCGGAACTGACCAAGCGTCAGGTCGCTGCCGGCATGACGCTTGAAGATGTCGAAATGATCCTCGCGCCGATGATCGAAGATGGCAAGGAAGCCATTGGATCGATGGGCGATGACACGCCACTCGCCGTCATCAGCGACAAGCCGCGCCTGATCAGCCAATTTTTCCGCCAGAATTTCAGCCAGGTGACAAATCCGCCCATCGACAGTCTGCGCGAGCGGCATGTGATGAGCCTGAAAACGCGTTTCTCGAACCTTGCCAACATTTTGGACGAAAAGAGCCAGAACGCCGACGTGCTTGTCCTCGCCAGCCCCGTGCTCACCTCGCATGACTGGCGCCGGTTAAAGTCTGCCTTTGGCGCAGCGGGCGCAGAAATTGACTGCACCTATGATATTTCCGAAGGACAAGAAGGTCTTCGCGCGGCCATCACGCGGATCCGCGAAGAAGCCGTGGCCGCTGTGCGCATGGGCAAATCGGAATTGTTCCTGACCGACGAAAATATCAGCGCCGACCGCGTGGGCATTGCCATGATCCTTGCCGCTGCCGCGGTGCACACCCATTTGGTGCGCAATGGTTTGCGCAGCTATTCGTCGATCAACGTCCGCTCCGCCGAATGTCTCGACACGCATTATTTCGCGGTACTCATTGGCGTTGGCGCAACCACGGTAAACGCATATCTGGCCGAAGCCGCAATTGGCGACCGCCATGCGCGCGGGCTGTTGGGTGGACTTAGCCTGACCCAAGCAGTCGAAAATTACCGCACCGCCATCAACGAAGGGCTTTTGAAGATCATGTCCAAAATGGGCATCGCGGTCATCTCCAGCTATCGTGGCGGCTATAATTTCGAAGCGGTTGGCCTGTCGCGTGCTTTGGTCAACGACTTCTTCCCCGGAATGCCGAACAAGATTTCGGGCGAAGGCTATCATTCGCTTTATGTGAACGCGCGGGATCGTCATGAAGAGGCGTTTGACACGGCGGTTGCACGCTTGCCCGTTGGCGGCTTTTACAAGCAACGCAATGGCGGCGAAGAGCATGCCTATTCGGCGGGGCTGATGCATCTTTTGCAAAGCTCTGTCGCGAATGACAGCTATTCGACCTACACACAATTTGCCCAAGGCGTGCGGGAACTGCCGCCGATTTACTTGCGCGATTTGTTGGAATTCAACTTCGCAAAGGAACCTGTTGCGATTGATGAAGTCGAAGCGATCACCGAAATTCGCAAACGCTTTGTCACGCCGGGCATGTCGCTTGGCGCCTTGTCGCCCGAGGCACATGAGACATTGGCCATCGCTATGAACCGGATTGGCGCAAAGGCCGTATCCGGTGAAGGTGGTGAAGACAGCAAGCGGTTCAAGCCCTATGAAAATGGCGACAATGCCAACAGCGTCATCAAACAAATCGCCAGTGGCCGTTTTGGCGTAACCGCCGAATATCTTGGCGCGTGCGAGGAAATTGAAATCAAGGTCGCACAGGGTGCAAAGCCCGGTGAAGGCGGCCAATTGCCCGGTTTCAAGGTGACCGAAATGATTGCGCGTCTGCGGCATTCAACGCCGGGCGTGACGCTCATTTCACCGCCACCGCACCATGACATTTACTCGATCGAAGACCTTGCCCAGCTGATCTACGACCTGAAGCAAATCAACCCGCGCGCGCGGGTGTGCGTCAAGCTGGTCAGTGCCGCGGGCATCGGCACCATAGCCGCTGGTGTGGCGAAAGCGCATGCCGACGTCATCCTCGTTTCGGGCAATGTCGGCGGCACCGGCGCAAGCCCGCAAACCAGCATCAAATATGCAGGGACACCATGGGAAATGGGGCTGTCCGAAGCCAATCAGGTGCTGACGCTTAACGGCCTGCGGCATCGTATCAAGCTTCGGACCGATGGCGGACTGAAAACCGGACGCGACATTGTGATTGCCGCGATCTTGGGTGCCGAAGAATTTGGCATCGGCACGCTCAGCCTTGTCGCCATGGGTTGCATCATGGTGCGCCAGTGCCATTCCAACACCTGCCCCGTCGGGGTCTGTGTGCAGGACGAAGCCTTGCGCAAGAAATTCACGGGCACCCCGGAAAAGGTCATCAACCTGATGACCTTCATTGCCGAGGAAGTGCGCGAGATTCTGGCCAAGCTTGGCTATCGCAGCCTGGATGAAGTCATTGGCCGTACCGAGCTGCTGCGTCAGGTTAGCCGCGGCGCGGAGCATTTGGACGATCTCGATCTCAACCCCATCCTTGCCAAGGTCGATGCGCCCGACAGCGCGCGCCGCTTCAGCATCCCGACATTCCGCAATGAAGTGCCCGACAGCCTTGATGCGCAGATGATCCATGATGCAAAGCCGGTTTTCGAACGGCGCGAAAAAATGCAGCTGACATATAATGTCCGCAACACCCACCGCGCGGTTGGCACGCGGTTGAGTTCCGAAATCACGCGTTTGTACGGGATGAAGGGCCTTTCAGAAGGACATGTCCATGTGCGTTTGCGTGGGTCGGCGGGACAATCGCTTGGCGCATTTCTGTGTCAGGGCATTACCTTGGAAGTGTTTGGCGACGCCAATGACTATGTCGGCAAGGGGCTTTCGGGCGGCACCATCATCGTGCGGCCAACGGTCAGCAGCCCGCTCACCAGTCAGCAGAACAGCATCATCGGCAACACGGTGCTTTATGGCGCAACGTCGGGACGGCTGTTGGCGGCAGGACAGGCCGGCGAACGCTTTGCCGTCCGCAACTCCGGCGCGCATGTCGTCGTCGAAGGATGCGGATCAAACGGTCTGGAATATATGACCGGCGGCATGGCGGTTATCCTGGGCAAGGTTGGCAGCAACTTTGGTGCAGGCATGACCGGCGGCATGGCCTTTGTGCTCGACACCGAAGGCGATTTTGCACAGATGGCCAATCCGGACAGCATTGTCTGGCAACGGCTCGACAGCGCCTATTGGGAAGACCAGCTGAAGTCGCTGATCACCGCGCATGCCCAAGCCACCGACAGCGCATGGTCGCAATCATTATTGGAAGATTGGGACCGCAGACGCGGTGAATTCTGGCAGATATGCCCGAAGGAAATGCTGACCCGCTTAAGCCAGCCGCTGTCCGACCATGAGGTTCTGGAAGCTGCGGAATAGGTAGCGCCTGACATTGCCAAAGCGCCTTGCAATCGCGTAATGCGTGGCAATGTCGTCCGCAGAACCCAAGACCCCAGCCGGTTTCCCGTCCGAAGCGGAGGCAGATGCGCGGCTGACGGCGGACCGTTTTGACATCATCGCCCTGATTGCCAAAGCCGATCGACGGCGTGAGGCCGGTGACCGCCGCGCCGCCAATGCGTATTATAGCGCCGCCATTCGCACGGCGACCGCGCGGCCATCGTCCGACCCCGCAGTTGCCAGTGAAATCGCGCGCGCGCATGTCGCGGTCAGTTGGCTGGCGGACCTATTCCGTCAAACATTGATCGATGGGATGCGCGCAGCAGGCTTTACCCGCGAACAGCAGCATCCACGGTTTCGCCAATCGCTCGATATGATGTTTGGCGATGTGCAGCGACCTGCGGAATATCGGCAATTTCCGCAAAAGCCGATGGCGCATTATTATCCCGATATGGCCCATGTCGAATTTGCCGACACAAAGCCGTGGGACTGGGTGGCACAGCTGGAGGCTGTGTTCCCCGATATGCAGCGTGAGGCGCTTGCCTTGCTGGCGCAGCATGACGGTTTCCAGCCTTATATGAAAATGGCCAACGCCCGGCCGCAGCAGGACCATCATGGCCTGTTGGAAAATGCGGACTGGAGCACATTGCATCTGTGGCAAAATGGTGCGGCCGTGGACGAACATATCCAGCGTTGCCCCAACATTTATCGCGCCGTGATGGACCATGTGCCGCTGTGCCACATTGGTCCGCGCGCGCCGTCGGTCATGCTCTCGCTTTTGCGGCCCGGCGCGAAAATCCCGCCGCATAGCGGCATGTTGAACAGCCGCTTTATCTGCCATTTGCCTTTGGTCGTTCCACCCGATTGCGGCTTTCGCGTTGGTGGCTCGACGATTGAATGGCAGGAAGGCAAAGTCATCGCCTTTGATGACAGTGTCGAACATGAGGCGTGGAACAACAGCGCCTATGACCGGCTGGTGTTGATATTCGATATCTGGCGGCCCGAACTCAGCCAAAGCGAGCGGGACCAAATTACCGCAATGTTCGATATCGTCGACAATTACCGCTGACCACTCAGCCACTGGCCAAGGGCGCGGGACGTGCGGAAGGGTCTGGTCAATTGCGTTCGCCCCTGCTTTAGTCCGCACACTGTTATTTGGAAGGAGAAGCCCTATGCGCACATTGTTACTCGCTGGATCGATTTTGGCCCTTGCCGTTCCGGCGCATGCCGACGCCAATGGTGACCTTGTCACGCTGGTGAATGATGTGTGGGCGGCTTCGTTGAAGGAACAGCCGGTCTATGCCAGCGCGCTGGGCGTGAATGAACATGCATCGGAACTGGGCGACTACACCTTGGCCGCACAGGACCGCCGCGCCGCCGATGCTGCGAAGTTTCTCGCCCGGCTCAATGCCATCCCTTCGGATTCGTTGAATGCCGCATCAAAGGTGGAGGCGGGCATATTGCGCCGCGCGCTCAACTCGACAATCGAGGGCAACAGTTTCGGGCAACGCGCGATCAATTTCACGACCTATTCCAGCTGGCACCAGCAACTGGCGGGCATGGCGCAAAATCTGCCGTTTCGCACCAAGGCGGATTTTGAAAGCTACAATGCGCGGCTCGCCCAATATGCGCGCGTGAATGACGAAAATATCGCGGTGGCCAATGTCGCGATCAAGGGCAAATATACCCAGCCCTGCGTCACGCTTAAGGGCTTTGAAGGAACGATCAGCGGGCTGATTACGACCGACATTAATAAGTCGCGTTTCTACGAACCTTATGCATCAAAGCGGCCCGCGGGCATTTCCGAAGCGGACTTTGCAAGCCTTGCCAAAGCGGCGGAAACCACAATCCGCACTGTTATTCACCCCGCGCTGAACAAACAACTCGCCTGGTATAGCGCAAGCTACAAGCCAGCGTGCGCCACAGCACCCGGCGTGTCTGCGCAGCCGGGCGGTGACAAATATTATGCGTTCCGCATTCGCGAAGAAACAACGACGTCGCTGACCGCAGAGCAAATCCACCAAATCGGCCTGAACGAAGTGGCGCGGATTCGCGCCGAGATGGTCGAGGTTGCAACAAAAGCGGGATATCCAAGCCGCGAGGCGTTTATCCAACATTTGCGGACCGACCCGCAATATTATGCCAAGACGCCCGAAGAGCTGATGGAGAAGGTCGCGCGGGTGACCAAGATCATCGATGGCAAGATGCCCAGCCTGTTCGGCCGCTTGCCCCGCCTGCCCTATGGCATAAAGGAAATTCCGGCGGAAACCGCCGAAGGCACCACGACGGCTTATTATAATCAGGGCTCCCCCGAAATCGGCATTTCCGGAACCTATTTCGTCAACACGTCGAAACTGAACCAGCGCCCGTTCTGGGAAATTCCGGCCTTGTCCGTGCATGAGGCGGTCCCCGGGCATCACAACCAAATCGCGTTGCAGCAAGAATTGCCTTTGTCCGATTTCCGCAAATATGGCGCATTCTTCACCGCCTTTACCGAAGGCTGGGGCCTCTATTCCGAACGGTTGGGCATTGAAATGGGCCTATATGACACGCCCGCCAAAGACATGGGACGGCTGTCCTATGAAATGTGGCGGGCATGCCGCTTGGTCGTCGACACCGGCATTCATGCCAAGGGTTGGAGCAAGCAACAGGCGATCGATTTCATGACCGACAACAGCGCGCTGTCGGCCGCCAATATCGAGGCCGAGGTTAACCGCTACATCAGCTGGCCCGGCCAAGCGCTGGCGTATAAATTGGGCGAGCTGAAAATCCGTGAATTGCGGGCCATGGCGACCAAGGAGCTTGGACCGAAATTCAACCTTGCGGCATTCCATGACGCGGTGCTGGGCCAAGGCTCCGTCCCGCTCGATGTGTTGGAGCAGCAGATTAAGGATTGGGTCGCCGCGGAAAAAGCGAAGGGCTAGACCCGCTTATTTAGGCTCAGGCAGCGGCTCTGCTTCGGCAGATGCTGCTTCCTTGGCATCCAGTTCCGCCTGTAACTTCGCCTCGCGTTCGGCGCGGCCCTTTTCAAATTCGGTCACGCGCGCTTCGACTTCGGCTGCCTCTGCATCGATGCCCGCCATGCGCTTGGCGCGTTCGGCGGCGATCAGGCGGCCAAAGACAATGCCGGGGTCTTGCGCTTTTTCGGCATAGGCGCGGTCAATTTCTTTCAGCCCACATCCGGTAAAGCCGCCAGCACCCGATGCCGAGCAGCTCATCGTGCCGCTGGCGCCCACATATTCGTAGGATTTGATCCGTTCGGACATCGCCTGATTGCGCGGGTCATTGGGGTTACCGCGCAAGGACGATGGAATGCGGTAGCGGTCCGCCTCCCCCATCCGCGCGCAGACGACGATTTCGTCGCCTTGGCTTTCGGGGCATTTGTCGTTGCCATAGATAATCAACTGGTTGATTTTCTCGTCTCCCGGCTGCGTGGCGGGGGCATTTTGTGCCGGGGCTTGCGCCGACAGCATGAGAGCCAAAGCGGCGACGGAAATATTGGCCATTGCGTTCACGGGATATTCTCCAAAAATCTATGCTCTGGCTTGAACGTCGCAGGCTGAATGCGCGATGAAGCTCAAATATGTTTCGACACGGCAATCGCGGTGCGGCAACCCAAGCGGACAAGCGCGCTCATGACCGGATAGGCCAGTGCGCGCTCTGCGCCTTCGGCCAGCGCGGTGGCTTTATGTTCCAGCTCGTCCGCCTGAAAATCGGCAATCATCGCCGACAATTCGGGATCGCTGTCACCAATTTCTGCGAGCTGTTCGCTATAATGGCGGTCAATTTCGGTTTCGATCGCCACGGTGCAGGCCATTGCTGCCTCTGGGCTGATGGCGGCAGACACCGCGCCAAGCGCAAAACCGGCTGCGTTCCAAATGGGGTATAAAGCGGTTGGACGCACGCCGCGTTCGGCCATCATCTTGTCAAAGGCGCTCAAATGGTGTTCCTCTTGCTCGGCCATATGCGCAATGCTGCGCGCCGCCGGTGTCCGGTCACCCATCACCGCAAGCTGCCCTGCGTAAATGCGTTTCGCGCCAAATTCGCCCGCTTGATTCACGCGAATCATCCGGTCGATGGCCGCTTTGCGCTGCGGTGCGGTTTTCAGGGTTTCTTGTTGCGCCATGTCATACCCAAGATGGCCACTGCGCCGCCCATCGACAAGAGGAAATTATAGCCCGCGAGCGAAATGCCGAACAAAGACCATGGTGCCACATCACAGCGGACCAATGGTGCGTTCATGATCGACTTGATCAAATCATCCCCGCTGCCCGAAATCGTCGCGGTGCAGGCGGTCAACCCTTCCCACCAGCCATATTCGACGCCAGCGTGAAAGCCCGCAATGCCGCCGCTGGTCGCAATGGCTAATGCAGCGAGGGCGACCAATATTTTGCGAAAGGCACGGTTGCCAACGCCAAAGGCAATGGTCGCAATCGCAACCGCGGCGAAATGCGGATAACGCTGCCACCAGCACATTTCGCACGGGAACAGCCCGCCAATATATTGCGAGCCATATGCCCCCGCGAGCAGCGCCGCCGGTAACAGCAATGCGAGCCAATGGGCCTTGTCAAATTTCGACGTCATGTACGCGCTTCGCTCCACATCATTGTCATCCTGAATGTGTTTCAGGATCTTACTTCAGCACCGGCACAAAAGTAAGATGCTGAAACAAGTTCAGCATGACGGGGTTGGGTGAAACTCAATTCTGCGCCCTGCCCTTTACGGGCCTTGCAGCAAGCTTCATCGTTTTGGATCCAAGCCGCTGCAAGGTTTCCATCGCATAATATAGTTGGAAATCGTCAATGCCCTTGGCCTTCAACTGTTCGGCCGTCATGGCAAAACGCGGATCGTCGATGCGGTCTTCTTCAAGGTCTTTGCTATTGTCTTTCAATTCATTGACCAAATGACGACGCAAATCGGATTCGCGCACGGACACCCGCTTTTTATAATCAGGATCGGACAATTGCGGTACGCGGATGTCGGGTTTGATGCCGCCTTCCTGCACCGAACGCCCCGATGGCAGATGGTAGCGCGCAACGGTAAGGCGCAGGCCCGTATCCCGCGTCAACGGCAGGACATTCTGCACCGATCCCTTGCCGAAACTGCGTTCACCCATGACCAAGCCGCGATGGTGGTCTTGCAATGCACCGGCCACAATTTCGGAGGCCGATGCAGAGCCAGCGTCAACCAGAACGATGATCGGCGCGCCGCCAGTGACATCGCCCGGAACCGCGCGTTCGGCCCACCAGCGTTGGATGTCGCTTTTGTCACGGCCGCGTTCGGAAACAATCTCACCACTCGAAAGGAAAGCATCAGAAACCGAAACGGCTTCGTCCAATATGCCACCGGGGTTGGACCGCAGGTCGATGATGTAACCCAGCGGATTTCCGCCAAGAGATTTCTTTATACCGGAGACCGCAGCGACAACGTCAGCGCCGGTTTGTTCCGAGAAACCAGTGATTGAAATCACGCCAATGCGGTTTTTCACTTCCCACCGCACGGGTTTCAAATCAATCACCGCGCGCGTTACCGTCACGTCGAACGGTGCATCGCGGCCCGGGCGGTATATGGTGAGCTTGATCGATGTGCCCGGCGCACCGCGCATCGCTTCGACCGCTTCGTCGAGCGTTCCGCCAAGGATCAGCTTGCCGTCCAAATGCGTGATAAAGTCGCCCGACTTGATGCCAGCCTTGTCCGCGGGCGTATCCTTGGTGGGCGCAATGACCTTCACCGCTTCATCCTCAAGCGTAACCGTCAGGCCAAGGCCGCCATATTCGCCATCAATCTGTGTTTGCAGCGAGCTGAAGTCGGATTTGTCGAGGAAACCACTGTGCGGGTCGAGGCTGGCGAGCATTCCCTGAATCGCGCCTTCCATCAATTGCTTGTCATCGACCTTGTCGACATAGCTTGATTTGACCTTGCGATAGACCGCAAGGAATTCCTCAAGCTCTTTGAAACGGTCGGCCTGCGCCTGTTGCTGCTGAACGCTTTGCGCGACCAGCACAGTCGCAGGGACCGACAGCGCCAAAACAATGGCGCAAGTCACAGGCAGCAAACGGTTCTTCATATACCAATCCATTTCATCATTTCATCGATGCTATATCCCGCCTTAACCCGCGGTGAAAGCATGATTAGCACGAACAGCATGCGGGCATCGACAAGAACGCATATAGGACCTGCCCCTCGTTCATCCCAATATCGTGGCAATGTCCATCACACGGCCATTTTTGCGCAGCTCAACGCCGATTTCCGGCGCGTCTGATGTGGCCGATCCTAGGACAAAGCCTTGGCTGACCGCCTGCCCCTTTTTGACCTGTGTGCTGCCCAGATGTGTAATCAGGCTGTTCCAGCCATTGCCATGTTCAATGATCACAATCCGCCCATAGCTGCGATAACGGCCCGCAAAGGAAACCGTTCCCGCCGCTGGCGCGACCACGCGCAGGTCATTGGCAAGCGCAATGCGGACCCCGCGCTCGCGATAGCCGGTGGCGTTGAGTTCGTTAAAACCCGATAGCAGCTTGCCGCGCGCGGGCAGGATATAGGCCGTCCCCGCCGCCGCAGCCTTGGTCGCGCGCCCGGGGCGGAGCATCGGCCCGTCCAGCGCCGCGAGTTCAGATGCTTTTTCGGCGCTCAGCCGCTGGATATCCATGCGCCCGACAATATCGCGTGCCCGCTCACCCTGCGCGATGGCTTGTTCAAAGGCGATGGCCGCATCGGCGGACAATGCGCCGGCCTTGCCACCGGCCGCGCTTTGCAGTCTGGCCAAATCTGTCTGGCGGCTTTTCAACCGGCTGCGCGCATCGCCCAGCGATTTCAGCGCGCGATATTCCTGCGCGCGCAATTCGCTTTGCACCGCAATTTGCTGACGCAAGGCGCTGGTACGGCGGATGATCTGTGGCTGCACGGTCGCCATGACCGCGCGCACATGCACATAATCTTCGCGTTGGCCGGGCTGCATCATCAGCAGCACCGTGGGGCGGCCCGTCATCTGCTGAAGCGCGGCGTTCAGGCGCAGCACCGGTTCGCTTTCAACACCAAGCTGCGCGCGCTGAAGTTCTTGTTGGCGGCTAATGATGGCAATCCGCGCGGTCGCGGCTGCTATCTGCGCTTCGGCGGCGTCGATCTCAGCGGACAGCACCGCCCGTTGCGCGACCAGCCGGTCTGCGGTGCATTCGGCGTTGCTGGCTTCCTGCCGCAACAATTCGCTGCGCCGTTCCGCACGCAGCGCTTTTTCCTGTGCAGCGCGCAGGGCATCTTGTTGTGCGCTGTTGCTGCCCGCATTTTGCGCCATCAGGCTGCTCGCAATGGCAAAGGGCGTGAGCGCCAAGAGCAAAAGCATGGACCAGAACCGCATGCCCCTATCCTTCCCGATGATAGGGGTGGTTGGCAATGATCGAAGTTGCGCGGAACAATTGTTCGGCCAGCATCGCACGGGCCATCAAATGCGGCCATGTCGCTTTGCCAAAGGCGATGAGCTTATCCGCGCCAGCGCGGGCTTCGTCATCAAAGCCGTCGGCAGCGCCAATGAGGAAACGCACTTCGCGCACGCCATCGTCGCGCCAGCGTTCCAGCAAGCGGGCAAGTTCGACCGAGCCGAGCTGTTCGCCTTTTTCATCCAAGATTATGGTTTTGCAGGGGCTGTCCGAATGGGGCAGATCGCCGCCCTTATCGGGCATTTCGCTGTGCCGCGTTGGCCAGCTGATCCGTTTCAGATATCGGTCGACCAGCTCCGCTTCTGCAGAGCGGCCGATTTTGCCGCGCGCGATGATGTGCAGGCGCATCGCCATCGGCGCGGACGTTCGGCCTTATTGGGCCGGAACTTCGGGCGCGTCGCCAAAGGCCCACATGCGTTCCAGATTGTAGAAGCTGCGGACTTCGGGACGGAACAGATGCACGATGACATCTTCGGCATCGATCAACACCCAGTCTGCCGAAGGCAAACCTTCGATGCGGGCATGACGTCCGGCTTTCTTGATACGCTCGGCAAGCTTTTGCGCCATCGACGCCACCTGCCGCGATGAACGGCCGGATGCGACGACCATATGGTCGGCGATGTTGCTTTTGCCTTCAAGCGGGATGGTCACCACTTCCTGCGCCTGATCATCGTCGAGCGATTGCAGGATAAGCGCGTGGAGGGCGTCCGGGGTCAAAGTGGGTTCCTTGGACTTGGCGGCCAGATTGCCGGCAGTCGGAACGGATGCGGTATCGATCAAGATGGCTCCTTAAAGCACAATATTTCGGGTAACGCCGTCACGCGTTCCATGTTCCTTATATCGGTGAAACCAATATGGGTCAGCACGCCGAATTGCGCTTGCTGAACGCGGATCTGGACGAAAGCGCAAAAAGACAAGCGCTGGCGTACTCCATTTTGTCCAGTGATGAAGCTGGTCCGGACGCCGGACAAACCGTCTGAACCAGGCCATTGCGGGACCCGCAACAGCACGTGCATCATAGCCAGGTCTGGCGATAACTGCAATCGGCATCAATCGCGCAATGTCGCGCCAATGTTTCCAGTGGTGAAATTGCAACAAATTGTCCGCGCCCATGATCCAGACAAAGCGGACTTTGGGATATCGCGCGACCAGCTTTTTCAGGGTTTCTGCGGTGTACACAGTGCCAAACTCGCGCTCGATTGCGGTGGCCTTAATCGGTGTGCGCCGCGTCTGGTCCTTCGCCGATGCCAAGCGCGCGGGCAAAGGCGCCATGCCTTTTTTGGGTTTCAATGGATTGCCCGGTGACACCAGCCACCAAAATTCGTCAAGGCACAGCGAATCCATTGCGAACAGGCTAATCCCCCGGTGGCCACCATGTGCGGGGTTGAACGATCCCCCCATGAGGCCAATGGTTTTCAAGGGCGGATTTGCCCGTTTCCGCGCACAACCCATTTATAGGTCGTGAGGCCCTCAAGCGCGACCGGGCCGCGGGCGTGCAATCGCCCCGTCGCAATGCCAATTTCCGCGCCCAAGCCAAATTCGCCGCCATCGGCAAATTGGGTCGAGCTGTTGTGCATCACAATCGCGCTGTCGACCTGTGCCAAAAAGCGCGCTGCGGCATCGGCATTATCGGTGATGATCGCGTCGGTATGGTGCGATCCGTGGCGGGCGATATGTTCCATCGCATCATCGAGTCCGGATACGACGCGCGCCGAGATGACGGAATCGAGATATTCGGTGTCCCAATCATCCGCATCGGCGGACACGGTGCGGGCATCCAGTTCCATCAGCACATCATCCGCGCGCACTTCGCATCCGGCATCAATCAGCGCGCCAATCAATTCGGCAGCGGCAGGATAATCCTGATCGATCAACACCGTTTCGGTTGCCCCGCAAACGCCGGTGCGCCGCATCTTGGCATTGACGACAATCGCCTGCGCCATCGCCGGATCGGCGTCCTTATGGACATAGCTGTGGTTGATGCCGTCGAGATGCGCGAGCACGGGAACGCGGGCTTCGTCCTGCACCCGCGCGACCAGCGATTTGCCCCCACGCGGAATGATCATGTCAATCGCACCCTGCGCGCGCAGCATCAGGCCGACCATCTCTCGGTCTTGTGTGGGGATTAGCTGCACCGCGTCCGCGGGTAATCCGGCCTGTGTGATGCCAGCCAGCATCGCGGCATATATCGCGCGGTTGCTGTGCACCGCCTCACTCCCGCCGCGCAGGATGACGGCGTTGCCCGACCGCAGCCCCAAGGCCGCAGCATCCGCCGTGACATTGGGCCGGCTTTCATAAATGATGCCCAGCACGCCGATGGGCACGCGGATGCGCGCCATCTGCAAACCATTGGGCCGCGTGCTGCTGTCGATGATGTGACCGACGGGGTCGGCCAGCACAGCAACCTGCTCCACCGCCGCAGCCATGGCGGCAACGCGCGCCTCGTCGAGTTTCAGGCGATCCAGCATGGCGGGGGACAGGCCGGCCTTGGTCCCTGCGGCAAGGTCGATGGCATTGGCGGCGAGGATATCGGCGGATTGGTCGCGCAGTGCGCGCGCGGCGTATGTTAAGGCGCTTGCCTTCGCCGCGTCATCTGCTGCGGCCAACAGCCGCGATGCGGCGCGCGCTTTGCTGGCAATCGATGCCATCAGGATCTGATAATCGGTCATAATATCAACCCCTAGAGAAGTGCCCGCAAAAGGGAAAGGTGCCGATCATTTCAAGGGAATCCGGTGCACTCGCCACGCGAATCGTGGGAAAAGCGTTGATTTTTCAGCTTTTCGCGCCGTTTTCCGGGCATCTACAGGCGCAGACAATTCACAATTTGTGACATTTGAATAGAGTTTTCCACAGCTCATCGTGTGACTCATTCGACTCGTCACGAGTCCGGCCTCGGCGATTCGCGCCTGCCATTTTGCTCTGCTACGCGCGCTCTTCAAATGAAAGTTGGGGTGGGTCGTGTCGCTTAAGACCAGAATGTCCGGGTGGAAAAACCGGATAGCTGGATGGTTTATTGACCGCGAATTTTTCATGCGGGCCAATGGCCAAGTCCGGTTCTTGAAACTGAGTGCGCAATTGCAACGCCGCGTTGCGGGTACCGTGGCGTCCGTCGTCGGCCTTTGGCTGCTCGTCACGCTGGGCATGGCCATTAATCAAGTCAGCGTTACTGCGCAGCGCATGGCGTTGAGCGAGCAAGAGGCGAAGGTCGAATCGGCCGAAGAACGCGTCGCCAATTATCGCGGCTCGATCGATGAAGTGGCAAAAGATCTCGAACGGCGGCAGAAAATGCTGGAAAGCCTGAGCGATCAATATCTGGGCGACGTTCCGGATGCCAAGGCCCAAGCGCCCGCGAAGGCGAAGCCAACCGACGAAGACCAGACCGTAAAAACCATCAGTGCCGTGGTGCCAGAGGCCGCTGGCCTTGCCCGTGTTGAAGTCCGCCAAATCCAGTTCGCCGAAAAAATGACCAAGGTCGCCTTGGCCCGCACGTCAAAGGCAGAGGCAGCGATCCGCCAGTTCGGGCTGAACCCCGATGTGCTCGCACGGCGCGCGCGCGATGCACAGGGCGGTGTATTTGAACCCTTTTTCGGCAGCACCAAAAAAGATGTCCGCGACCCGCGCTTTTTGAAACTGGCGGCATCGCTGAGCCGGATGGATGCCATGGAGCGCGCGCTCGCCGCGATCCCGACATCGATGCCCGCCGCCGTCATGATGATGTCGAGCGGCTTTGGTTTCCGCACCGATCCCTTCACCGGTGGGGGCGCAATGCATGCCGGTTTGGATTTCAAGGGCCCTGTTGGCACGCCAATCCTCGCTGCCGCCCACGGCCGTGTGACTTTTGCGGGCTACAACGGCGGATATGGCAAGACAGTTGAAATTACACATGCCAACGGGCTATTAACGCGTTATGCCCATCTTTCTGGGGTGCATGTTACGCGGGGCCAAATGGTGCATCGTGGCTTGCAAATCGGAAGAATGGGAAGCACAGGGCGATCGACGGGCAGCCATTTGCATTTCGAGGTGCGCCTGAATGGTCGGGCGATCAACCCGAGAAAGTTTTTGGAGGCCAACCCTGATGTTCTCAAAGTCCAAACAGTCGCCGGAAACCGCGCCGGCAACGCCGCAAAGGAATCATAACGTGCGTAATAGTTCGGGTCATACATTTTCTGTCATAGCGTCCGATGTCGAAATCGTCGGCAACCTCACCGCCCGCGTCGATCTGCACGTTGATGGCAAGGTACAGGGCGACGTGACATGCGGCAATCTGGTGCAGGGCGAAGGCAGCATTATCGCAGGCAAGGTCATTGCCGAATCGGCGAAGCTGTCCGGCCATGTCGAAGGTTCAATCGAGTCCAATGATTTGGTGATCGAATCCACCGCGCGCATCGTGGGCGATGTGGTGTACAGCAATCTGACAATCGCCCCGGGCGGACAGATTGACGGCAAGTTCCGGCACAAATCATCAAAGGGAGCGCCAACCACCGCGCGCCCGGCCGCCAATGTTGCCAAGCCAGCCGAACCGTTGATCCTTGGGGCCGAATCCAAAGTCATCTAATCTTTCCTACATCGGCAAGATTATTTCCTACAGAAAATGAACGGGCACGTGCTGTGTACAAAAGGGAGACGGCCGGCGCGGAAGCGCTGGTGCGTGCTTCCGGCTGATGGTGTTGGTTGATT